>JAAGKN010000403.1_pt1 | contig 138222 bp, 142 predicted proteins | sample 6206371 | NCBI WGS metagenome assembly JAAGKN01 (sample SAMN11533720, study PRJNA540317) | gut metagenome | isolation source: fecal pellets from male and female animal of same cohort | host: Peromyscus leucopus | place: USA:CA | collected 2017
GGTAGTGCAAGCCACCGGCTAAGCCCAACATCATAAACTTAAGGAAAAATTGAAAGGGATCTGTTTCAGGTTCCTTTCTTTATGTTAAAATATAGACAGGGGTGCATATGGATAAATCTTACAAAAGAAGATTTCAAATGTTTTCTGAATCATTATCTGATCCGGAACTTGTAAATTATGCAAGGAAGAATGGAAACAATACTTTTTCAAGGAAACGGAAAATGCCCTTAAAAGATATGCTGTTATGCTGCCTTTCTAAAAAGGGGCTTACTACAGCATTTGAACTCAGAAACTATTTTAAAGATAAAGGAGAATTGTCTATGCCATTATCTGTACAGGGTTATTTACAACAGAGAAAACGTTTGAACCCAGAAATTTTTCCCTATCTGAACCGCAAATATCTCATGGATTTCTATCGTTCTGATGAACCAAGGTTATGGAACGGATATCTGTTAATTGCGATTGATGGGAGCAAAGCGGAAGTGCCGAATTCAAAGGAAAACAGAGAAACATTTGGAAACAGCGGAAACCAGCATTCCCCAAAAGGACAAGTGCGGGCACTGGTAAGCGGAATGTATGATATTTTGAATCATTTTTATCTGGACATTGAAATAGAGCATATTTCTGTCAGTGAAAATGAACTGGCAAAACGAAATTTAGAACATTTAAGAGAAATGGGAATCCGGCAGCCGGTTCTTGCAGTCTTTGACCGCGGATATCCCTCTATAGAGTTTATTGATTTTCTGGAAATGGAAGGAATTCATTATTTAATCCGTCTTTCGTCAAATGATTATAAGTCAGAACGTGAACAAATGCAGTCAGCAGATGACAGAGTCCATTTAAAGCATACTTCTTCACGTCTGCAAAAGATACGAAAAAAACACCCCGAACGGTATGAACATCTGAAAAAGAAAGGGGAAACGATAGTAAGGATCTCAAGGTCAACACTTCCTTCCGGGAATGAACTTGCATTAATGACAGATCTTCCGGATACGGTTACCACAGAAGAATTAGCAGATTTATATTACCAAAGGTGGGAGATTGAAAAGAAATATCATACCTTAAAAAATAAAATGAAATTTAAGAGTGTGACAGGGAAAGCATCTGTGTATGTATATCAGGATTTTTGGGCACAGGTTTTGGTGTATAATATGGTTCAGGACATTCGAAACAGTGCGGATGGGGAGACCGCCGAAGCAGGACTGGAAAATGGAACGAAATATCCTATGCATACCAATGAAAATATGGCAATCGGCCTTTTCAAAGAGGCTATGCTGAAAATCCTTCTGGAAGCGGAAGAAAAGAAACGTATCCAAAAACTGGAGGAACTGCAGGAAGAAATGGAACGATATGTTCTGCCAATAAGGAAGCTGCCCAGTAAAGAACGCAGAAAAAATATTTCCAATAAATTTAAAAATAATCAAAAGAGCAGTTTTTAAAAAGCCTATACTCTGTTTAAGGGGAGAATATGGGCTTTTTTTCAATTTAAATTTGCTCTGTTGTAAAAAATGTTAAGCTTGATGATTCAAATGTATAACCTCTATGCTTAAGTTTATGATGTTGGGCTTAGCCGGTGGTCTTGACTGTGTTACAGTAAAAATACCCCCCCGCTATGTGAACTTGTCAATCCAAAGTAATCAAAACAAACCACCTTTTAACCAAACCCCTTGGCAATCTTATACTGCTTAGAGGTTTGATAATTTAGTGCATATGCCGGTCGTTCTTCATTAAAATATTTTACATACCCACTCAACAACTCTTCTAAATTTTCACTGTTTTTATAATCAAAATCCACCTTCAATTCTTCTTTTATCCAGCCATTCACAGACTCAATGACTGCATTATCCGTTGGTGTCCCTATCCTTGACATGGATCGTATGATATTACTGCCCTTATGGGCATACGCAAAAGCCTTAGATGAATATACTGCTCCCTGATCTGTATGCAATACGATTGGATGTTGCAAAGATTTAGATATCTCCAGCACATCGGATAGACACTCATAATATGTTCTCTTATCACCTTCTTTATCTGATAAATGGTGCGAAAGTATTTCATTATTAAAGGTATCCAATACATATGTCCATTCATATCTTTTATTTTTATACATAATACAGGTCATATCAGATACAAGCAGTTCCATAGGTTTTTGGGCATTCCATCTGCCTTGTACCCTGTTTGGGAATATCCTGCTCTCCATTCCTTTATTTGGCTTTTTGTAATGTTTTGGATTTGAACGTATTCCTGCAAATTTACAACACTTATGTGCAAGATTATCTGAAAAAATCCAACCTGTATCTTTCCTTATCATTGCTGCTAGTCTGTGATAACCGTATGATGGATATTTTCTATGCGCTTCAAATAATAAATCTGTTAATATCTTTCTGTCTTTTTCATACTGGCAATCTTTCTGTTTTAACCATTTATAATATCCTGAACGATTTACATTCATCTGCCTGCATAGAAACGTCACACAATATTTTTGTGAAAGCTTATTTATAACATAATATCCACATCTCTTTTCAAAACGGACTCCCTGCCTGCACCAGCTCCTTTCTCCTGATATTCTTTTTTTAATTGTTCAATCTCAATTTCCTGTTTTGCTATAATCAATTTTAACTGATCTGTTTCACATAGATTTTTTCTATCTGGCAATGCAGATAACAACTTGTTTTTGCGTTTGTACTTTCGGTTTAACCCATCTGCTCCATCTTCCATATACCTGTGAATCCAACGATTTAACATTCCATGATCGATATTTTCCTCTCTTGCAAGCCGTTTTACTCCAAGGTCCTCATCAAAATATCGTTTTACTATTCTAAGCTTTTCCTCTTGCGTCCACATTCGTGGAATCCTGCCCTTTGGTCGTCCCATAATACCACACTCCTTTAATCGTTTATTATATCAGAGGTGGTTTTATTCTTGTCTACTTTTATCTTACAAGTTCACTTAGCCGGTGGTCTTGACTGATTTATAATTTTATAAATTGTGCTTTTCTTTCCTTGAATACAGTATAATACGCAAATCCGGTCTCTTTCAATAGTTCTTCGGCGATATCAAATCCAAATCCGATATTTTCTTTTGTATGGGCGTCACTGCCTATGGTTATAATTTCACCGCCAAGTGTTTTGTATAATTTCAATGCTTCAATATGGGGATGGGGATAGCCGATTTTATTGATTCCGGCAGTATTGATTTCGATTCCTTTTCCTTTTTCGATCAGCCGTTTTAAAAGAACCTCAAAGATATCCCGGTAATCCTCAAAATCATAGGCAAAGTGTTTGTCAGGACAGTATCTTACGGCATAATCCAGATGCCCGTATACGTCAAAGCTGTCGGTGAGGCGGACATTTTCCACTTCTGACATAAAATATTCCCGATAAGCTTCTACGTTGTTTTTTCCGGCATAATATTCAGGATAATAAGGGTCGCCGTTCTCCAAAGAAGTAAGATGGGAGGAACCAATGATAAAATCAAAGGGATACTGCTCGGAAAGAGCAGCAAGCTTTGGTGCAGTTTCCGGACAGATGCCTTGTTCCACACCAATACGAATCTCAATTTTACTCCGATAAATATCTTTTAGTTTCAGCAGTTTTTCAATATATGCCTCAAAGTCCAGCTGGAAATCCATATCAGAATTATCCACATGAACAGGAAAATCCATATCATGGTGGTCAGTAAAATAGACATAAGAAAATCCTTTTTTAATTGCGGTTTCTATAATGGATTCTGGTTTTTCGCAGGAATCAGAAGAAAAACATGAATGAACATGCATATCAGTGGCTATCATATAGGAAGTACCTTCTTTCTATAAAAAATGTATTTAAGGGTAATACGTGTTTTGGGAGCAGGAAAACATGCTTATGTAGATGTAAGCTGTCAGCCAGCGTGGTTTGACAACATTTTAACATAAGAATTTTATATCGTCCATAAAATTGGCTTGATGCTTTGTGAATCTCCGAATATTGCATAATTTATAATCTTTTTGTAAGGAAATTATAGTTTGTTTGTATACAGACTGCATCCATGTGGCTGAAAGTGTAAAATATGGAATTGCTAAAATTCGTAACAAAAAAGTATTTACCACTTGAAATTTTTTTCCAAAAAAGGTATTATATGGACATGGGTTCGCTGATGTATCTGGCGGCCAAATTTAATAATTCAAAACTCGAGGAGGAATTTAATCATGGCAGTAAAAGTAGCAATCAATGGTTTTGGACGTATTGGACGTCTTGCATTCAGACAGATGTTCGGAGCAGAAGGGTATGAAGTAGTAGCAATCAACGATTTGACAAGCCCTAAGATGTTGGCACATTTGTTAAAGTATGATTCTTCACAGGGTAAGTATGAGAAGGCTGATACTGTATCAGCAGGTGAGGATTCTATTACTGTTGACGGTAAGGAAATCAAGATTTATGCTTTTCCGGATGCAAACAATTGTCCATGGGGAGAATTAAATGTTGACGTTGTATTAGAGTGTTCAGGTTTCTATACAGCAAGGATAAGGCACAGGCTCATATCAATGCAGGTGCTCGTAAGGTTGTTATTTCTGCTCCGGCAGGTAATGACCTTCCTACAATCGTTTACAATACAAACCATGAGACATTAAAGGCTTCTGATACAATTATTTCAGCAGCTTCTTGTACAACAAACTGTTTAGCACCTATGGCTGATGCACTTAACAAGTATGCAGCGATCCAGTCTGGTATCATGGTAACAATCCATGCTTACACAGGTGATCAGATGACTCTTGACGGACCACAGAGAAAAGGCGATTTAAGAAGATCCCGTGCAGCAGCAGTTAATATCGTTCCTAACTCAACAGGTGCAGCTAAGGCAATCGGTCTTGTTATTCCTGAATTAAACGGCAAGTTAATCGGTTCTGCACAGCGTGTTCCTACACCGACAGGTTCTACAACAATTTTAACAGCAGTTGTTAAGGGTGCAGATGTTACTGTTGATGGTATCAACGCAGCTATGAAGGCAGCAGCAAATGAGTCTTTGGCTACAATGAGGATGAAATCGTATCTTCTGATATCGTTGGTATGAGATATGGTTCTTTATTCGATGCTACACAGACAATGGTTTCTAAGGTATCTGATGATTTATATGAGGTACAGGTAGTTTCATGGTATGATAACGAGAATTCTTATACCAGCCAGATGGTTAGAACAATTAAGTATTTCTCAGAGTTAGCATAATTTTTACCACATAAGTATTAAGACCTAAAGGGTCCGGTCTATTTGGACCGGACCTTTTTATATGTTTGTCCGGATTCTGTTATGGCAGACAGTCAAATGGCAGACTTTATATGAATGAATTCAGTAATGAGTACAATATAGATAACAGTCAGTAATTGTTTTGGTAAATTTTATCCGGCAATTGCAAATGTGTATTTTGCAGATGCCTGAACAAATTATATATATGAAAGGAGCATAAGATATGCTTAACAAAAAGTCAGTAGATGATATCAATGTAAAAGGTAAGAAAGTATTAGTTCGTTGTGATTTTAATGTACCGCTTGATGCAGATTTGAAGATCACAGATGAAAATCGTTTAGTAGCAGCTTTGCCTACAATCAAGAAATTAATTGCAGATGGAGGCAAGGTTATTCTTTGTTCTCATTTAGGCAAGCCAAAGGGAGAGCCAAAGCCAGAGTTATCTTTAGCACCGGTTGCTAAGAGACTTTCTGAATTGTTGGGACAGGAAGTTAAATTTGCAGCAGATGCAGAAGTGGTTGGTGCAAATGCAAAGGCTGCTGTAGAGGCTATGCAGGAGGGTGAGGTTGTTCTTTTAGAGAATACACGTTACCGTGCAGAGGAGACAAAGAACGGAGAGGCATTCTCTAAGGAGTTAGCATCTTTGTGTGACGTATATGTAAATGATGCATTTGGTACTGCCCATAGAGCACACTGCTCCAATGTTGGTGTTACGGAGTTTGTAGATACGGCTGTAGTTGGCTACTTAATGCAGAAAGAGATTGATTTCCTGGGAAATGCAGTAAATAATCCTGAGAGACCATTTGTGGCAATTCTTGGTGGGGCAAAGGTTTCTTCCAAGATTTCCGTTATTGAGAATCTGTTGGATAAGGTTGATACGCTGATCATCGGTGGTGGTATGGCTTATACATTTATGGCAGCACACGGTGAAGAAGTTGGAAAATCTTTATTAGAGGAAGATTATAAGGATTATGCATTGAAGATGGAAGATAAAGCAAAGGAAAAAGGTGTGAATCTGTTAATTCCGGTTGATACTGTGATTGCTGATGATTTTTCAAATGATGCAAACCGCAAAGTAGTAGGACGCGGTGAGATTCCTGCTGACTGGGAAGGTCTTGATATTGGACCTAAGACTTCTGAGTTATTTGCAAATGCAGTAAAAGATGCAAAGACTGTTGTTTGGAACGGACCAATGGGATGTTTCGAGATGCCGAATTTTGCAGATGGTACGATTGCTGTAGCAAAAGCTTTAGCTGATACGGATGCAGTTACAATCATTGGTGGTGGTGATTCCGCAGCAGCTGTAAATACATTGGGATTTGGTGACAAGATGACTCACATCTCTACAGGTGGTGGAGCATCCCTTGAGTTCTTAGAGGGTAAGGAACTCCCTGGTGTAGCAGCTGCTAACGATAAGTGAGAACTTAATGAGCACAAGCGAAGCGTAGTGCGAATTTAGTTCGAACTTATGTCGACGGAGTTACTCTCCCGGAGCCGAAGGCGAGGGGAGAGTTGTACGAAGTGCGACAAAGTGAGGCGGAAGGAAAGGCGTAGTGCGAATTTAGTTCGAACTTATGTCGACGAAGTTAACGAGCTCCGAGCCGAAGGTGAGGAGGAGTTGTACGAAGTGCGACAAAGTGAGTCGGAAGGAAAAGCGTAGTGCGAATTTAGTTCGAACTTATGTCGACGAAGTTAACGAACTCCGAGCCGAAGGTGAGGAGGAGTTGTACGAAGTGCGACAAAGTGAGTCGGAAGGAAAAGCGTAGTGCGAATTTAGTTCGAACTTATGTCGACGGAGTTAACGAGCTCCGAGCCGAAGGTGAGGAGGAGTTGTACGAAGTGCGACAAAGTGAGGCGGAAGGAAAAGCGTAGTGCGAATTTAGTTCGAACTTATGTCGACGGAGTTAACGAGCTCCGAGCCGAAGGTGAGGAGGAGTTGTACGAAGTGCGACAAAGTGAGGCGGAAGGAAAGGCATAGTGCGAATTTAGTTCGAACTTATGTCGACGAAGTTAACGAGCTCCGAGCCGAAGGTGAGGAGGAGTTATACGAAGTGCGACAAAGTGAGAAAATAATTACAAATTGAATATAAGGAGATAACAATCATGGCAAGAAAGAAAATTATCGCTGGAAACTGGAAGATGAATAAAACTCCTAGTGAGGCAGTTGCATTGATCAATGAATTAAAGCCATTGGTAGCAAATGATGAAGTGGATGTTGTATTTTGTGTACCAGCAATTGATTTATCCGTAGCAATTGAAGCTACAAAGGGAACCAATATTGAAATTGGTGCTGAGAACATGTATTTTGAAGAGAGTGGTGCCTATACAGGAGAAATCGCTCCGAATATGTTGACAGATTTAGGAGTAAAATACGTAATTATCGGTCATTCCGAGAGACGTGAGTATTTTGCAGAGACAGATGAGACTGTGAATAAGAAAGTATTAAAGGCTTTCGAGCATGATATTACACCAATCATCTGCTGTGGAGAATCTCTAACTCAGAGAGAGCAGGGAATTACAATTGACTGGATTCGCCAGCAGATTAAGATTGCATTCTTAAATGTAACGGCAGATCAGGCTAAGAAAGCAGTTATCGCTTATGAGCCGATCTGGGCAATCGGAACAGGTAAGACTGCTACGTCTGACCAGGCAGAAGAGGTATGTGCAGCAATCCGTCAGGTGATTGGAGAAATCTATGATGATGCAACAGCGGAAGCAATCCGTATTCAGTATGGCGGCTCTATGAATGCCGGCAATGCAGCTGAATTACTTGCTAAGCCTGATATTGATGGCGGTCTGGTAGGTGGAGCTTCCCTGAAGCCGGAATTTGGACAGATTGTAAACTATAATAAATAAGCAATAAAAAGGACTATCGTACAGCAGACTTTTTGATTTAACGTCTGCTGCTACGGAGGTCTTTTTTACTGTATAGGAACTTTTTGTTTCCTGCACAGTAAAGAAGTACTATAGAAGGGATTTTCTCAATTATTTACTGATAGACAAGAACAAAAGAGGGATGAAAAAATATATGGATAAAGGAATCAAAATACAAAAAAGATGGGAAAAATGTAGAAGAATAGCGACCTTTTTTATGGTGCTGGCTATATGTATTATTTCTATTGGAGTGCCGGTTCATGCACAGGAATTATTTGAGGTGATTGGTAAGTGTATAGAAGGACAGAAAGTGACTTTGGAAATTTACATCAATGATGAAACAAGTATAGATGGTTTTGATATTTATCGTGCAGAATCAGTTGGCAGCGAGTATCAGTACGTTGGAAATCTGGAAACAGAGAAATATAATTCCTACAGTTATGATGATTATGATGTGGAAGCCGATTATACATACACAGATTCAGTAGTTCTTAACCTATATCAGACCTATTATTACCGGATTCAGGCATATCAATATTTAGAAGAGGAAAAGATATATGTGCAATCTGCCGATACGGAGGTGTTGATTGTGGGTGCCGGTCCTAATATTACTTATGCCAAACGGAATGGAAAATTTGGTGCAAAGTTAAAATGGGAACCGGTGGGTGATGCAGATGGCTATCTGATTTATTGTATGAAGGATTATGATGATAATGGTAATGTGCTTTCTTTGAATAGAAATGACGAAACAGAATATGAGTTGGTAAAAACAATAAAAGGCAATTCTACGTTTAGTGCTTCATTTAAGAAACTAACAAATGGTGTAACTTACACATACCGCATTTATTCATATAAAGATATAAATGGTCGCCAGATACCGAGTATATCATCAAAGATTCAGAATATTACGATGGATTATTATGCATATGCAGGAGAAGACTATTACCAGAAGATAAAACGGGCATATGGTTCCCAGAAGGCACAAAAGAAAAATTTTGCGACTGCAAAGAAAGCCAGTAAGCAAATGAAAACCATTAAAATAAAGGTTTGGGATTTTAAAAATGGTAAGAAGGGCAAAAAGGTGACGAAAATCAAATCTCTTACCGTCAACAAAAAGCTTGCTCCGACTATTCAACAGATTTTTAAGGAAATATATGAAAGCAAGGAGAAGCAGGTGATTCATGATATCGGATGTTACAGCTATCGGACAGGAGAGCATATGTATGGGCTGGCAATTGATGTGAATCCTAATGAAAATTATATGATAGATGGCAAGAAAATATTGGCGGGAAGCTATTGGAAGCCGAAGAAGGATCCATATTCAATTCCGAATAACAGCGAATTTGTTAAGATAATGAATAAATATGGTTTTATGAGGGGGGCATGGGGAAAGCGTAAAGATTATATGCATTTCTCTTATTTTGGAACCTGAGAGAATATAGTGATGGTTGCTGAAGATGCGTTGGGAACAGGACTGACTTTCAGTGTACTAATCGGAAGAAATAGGAATATTTCTCATATCGGTAAAGAATACAGTTATAGAAGAAACCGGGAGTACTGAAGAAGATATACAAGCGTCCACGGAGAAAATAACGAAAAAATGTGATACAAGAAAAGAAATTGAGAATGTGATACAAAGCTATACTACAGAAGGCAAAACAAAAGAACCGGAAAAGGGAACATCAGAAGTATTTATCTGACGGTTCCCTTTTTAACGTTACAAAGAGTTTAAGAAGTTAGTTAACATCTTATATTGCTCGGGTTCCAATTTTTGTGCTGCCTGTAATAACTCCAATTGGTATTCGGTAAGGGATACGGTATTATGTTCTTCATTTTCTAAAAAGAATTGGGAGAGTGTAATACCAAAGGCATCACATATTTTGGTAAGTGAAGGAATGGATGGCAGCATATCTTTGCGATACCATGATGATATTGTAGATTGCGTAAGACCAGAGTGCTCAGCAAGCTGATATTCTGACCAGTGTCGTTCCTCTCTTAAAAGTACGATTCTTTCTAAAACGTTCATGATAATCTCCGTTCTACTGATAAATACAGTGATTAAATAACTATATAAACTATATGTTGATAAATAACGTTCTCCATTCGGCATGCGAAATACTAATGTTATCATACTAAATGGAAGCATTGACAAATAATACGAATAGATGTATTATTATTACGATATTACGAAGTAAAAGGACAGATATCCATATCTGCAAATGAAGGAGTATAGAGATATGAAGGTGTCAATTATTGTTCCTTGCTATAATGAACAAGAATCATTGCCGATTTTTTATGAGGAGGTAATTGGGGTATTGAACAATATACCCTGTGAATATGAAATTTTGTTTGTCAATGACGGATCTAAGGACAATACATTAGCTGTGATAAAGGAATTTGCAGACAGGAATCAGATGGTAAAATATATTTCTTTTTCCAGAAATTTTGGAAAGGAAGCTGCAATGTATGCAGGTTTTTGTAATGTAAACGGTGATTATACTGCGGTTATGGATGCAGATATGCAGGATCCACCGAAGCTGCTTCCTGAGATGATTCAGATTTTGGAGGAAGGGGATTATGACAGTGTGGCTACCAGAAGGGAGAACCGAATTGGAGAACCGGTTATTCGCAGTCGGTTTGCACGATTGTTTTATCATATTATCAATAAAATTTCTGATGCTGATATTGTAGACGGGGCAAGGGATTTTCGCTTGATGAAAAAGGGTATGGTAGATGCGATTGTACAGATGGGTGAATATAACCGGTTTTCAAAGGGAATTTTTGGCTGGGTAGGATTTCGTACGTTCTGGCTTCCCTATGAAAATCAAGAGAGAGTTGCAGGTGAGACAAAATGGAATTTCTGGGGGCTGACGAAATATGCACTGGATGGAATTATTAATTTTTCCCAGGTACCTTTAAGTTTTGCTTCCTGGTTTGGTGTTATTATGACAATGTGCTCTTTTTTGGCAGTGGTATTTATTGTTATAAGAAAATTGCTCTTTGACGATCCGGTGCAGGGCTGGACATCCCTGGTGTGTATTATTACCTTTATTGGAGGGATTCAGCTTTTTTGTCTGGGAATTATGGGACAGTATATTGCAAAAACCTATTTAGAGGTAAAAAAAAGACCGCATTATATTATAAGTGATAGTAATAAAGAAGATATTAAGAAAGTGAATTAGAGCAGATAGTTGATTAACTTTGTTTTTGATACAGCTTGTTGTGCAATATAGAGGTAAAATGGAGGGGGCTATGAAAAAGGAACAAATAGAAGGTCAAAAGGATAGCGGTCAAAAGACGAAGATACTTTTTTGTTTATTTATCATCACACATATTATATTTGCAGTTTATTTGGGAATGTGCAAAATTAATTATCATTATGATGAAAGGTTGACCTTTGGGCTTGCTAACAATACTATGGGTGGTGTGAAAATCGAGAATGGAAAAGTATATCATGGGTTTTCGTTATACAATGATTATCTGTCTGTTAGAAGCACAGAACGATTTGATTATAAAGGGGTGTGGGAAAATCAGGCTAAGGATGTTCATCCACCGTTTTATTATGTAATTATTCACACGATTTGTTCGTTTTTTCCGGAACAATACAGTAAATGGTTTGGAATTGTTCCCAATATTCTTTTTATGGTATTGACGGATATATTACTCTATCAATTAGCGAAATATATATTAAAGGATAGCAGACTGGCACTGATTGCCACTGTAGCCGCAGGAACTACTACACTTGCGATGAATATGGTGATTTTCATTCGGATGTATGCGATGTTGGCTGTGTTTGTTGTTGGGATATCATTAATGTTTACCGTTTATTTTGACCAAAAAAAGGACTGGAAGTTTTATGCAGGATGTTATGTGTTTACAGTAGGCGGTGTGATGACACAGTATTATTTTTTAATATACCTGTTTTTTTTATGTCTTTTTTTTGGCATCCGGTTGTTCATACAGAAAAAATGGAGAGAAGTTTTTGGGTTTATAGTAGTATTTCTGGCAGCGGGTGGGAGCAGTATTTTGATTTTTCCGGCAATGCTAAAGCAGATATTCGGCGGAAGTAAAAGGGGAGAGCAGGCTTTCAAAGCAATTCAGACACTTGACGGTTATGGTGAATGCTTAAAGAAATATTATAAGATATTAAATGATAGTGTGTTTGGGGGAATGTTTGTAGTACTGATGGTGGCTGCCATTTTGCTATTCACTTTGATGGTGTGCAAAAAAGGGTGGAAAAGCAGCTTTCAAAAACTGAATACCACTGCAGTGATGCTTCTATCAGCAGGAACCTTATATATTATTGTAATTGCAAAGATTGCACCTTACCGTACAGACCGCTATATTATGCCATTTGGCTGGATTTATATTTTATTTCTCGTCTGGTTTTTTTATACAGGCATAACAGTTGCCCTGGGTGGAAGAAAGAGTGTCTGGATTTTGAGAGGTATGTTTGCGATTTTGCTGCTTTTGTCAGTCAATTCACTTAGATTATCGGGCTGGCAGTATCATTATGAATATTTAGACAGTCAGCAGATTTTTGATATTGTACAGCAGTATAAGGAGCACTCAGTTGTTTGTGTCTATAAAAAACGTTCCAGAACAGTATGCAATGCAGAGGAATTAAAAGAATATAAAGACTATATTTTTGTGGAGAAAAAGGAACTGGAGGAGTTGATAAAAAAGAAAGATTCAAAACAGATAATTTTGTATGCGGTAAACCGTAAGGATGATGATGAGATTCTTGATATTATACTGCGGACGGGCAAGCATTTAGAGAATGTGGATTTTTTGTTTAGCAGCGGATATGCTAATGTGTATTATATTGAATAAAATCATATTTTTGTGAACAGCAGCTGTTATGCCGATAAAATGTTGCAGCTTTTTTCGGTATAGCGGCTGATATTTTTTTCTTGTCTTATCGGATTAAAACAGGTATAATATTTATCGTATATTGTAAAACGAGAGGAAAGAGGTATCAAAATGTACAAAATTGTTAGTAAAGAAACACTTAACAGTGCTGTTGAGTTAATGGAGATTGAGGCACCGTTTGTAGCAAACAAGTGTGAGGCCGGTCAGTTTATTATTGTTCGTGTTGATGAAGATGGTGAGAGAGTACCTCTTACAATTGCAGATTATGACAGAGAGAAAAAAACAGTTACTATTATTTACCAGGTAGTTGGTTATTCTACGGAGCTGCTTTCAAAGAAACAGGCAGGGGAATTTGTGGAAGATTTTGTTGGTCCGTTGGGTCAGCCTGCCCCGCTTCATAAATGTGACCATGTAATTGGTGTGGCTGGTGGTGTGGGTTCAGCCCCATTATATCCACAGCTTAGAAAGCTTCATGATATGGGAGTAAAGGTGGACGTAATCATCGGTGGACGTTCTGCTGAGTTTGTTATCTTGAAAGAGAAATTTGAAGAATTCTGTGACAATGTATATATTGCTACAGATGACGGAAGCCTTGGAACAAAAGGTTTTGTTACCACAGTATTACAGGATTTGATTGATAAAGGTGAAAAATTTGATGAGGTGATTGCAATTGGACCGCTGATCATGATGAAGAATGTGGTTAATGTGACAAAACCTCTTAATATTCCTACAGCAGTATCCTTAAATCCAATTATGATTGACGGTACGGGAATGTGCGGTGGATGTCGTGTCACGGTAGGCGGGGAGACTAAGTTTGCCTGTGTGGATGGACCGGATTTTGATGGATTTTTAGTAGATTTTGACGAGTGTATGAAGAGACAGGGAATGTTTAAGGAAGAAGAGCATGCCTGCAAGCTGGCAAATGCATAACAGACTGTTTTGTAAGACGGATACAGATTGTAATTGCTAACCAGAAAACGACAATCTGTTATTATGAAAAACAGTTACAAATTGATTAAAGGAGATATACGGAATGGAAAGAAATATGAGTATGACAAAGGTGGCAATGCCGGAGCAGGAGCCTGATGTTAGAAATAAGAATTTTTCAGAGGTAGCTTTGGGATATACAAAAGAAATGGCAATGGAAGAGGCAGCAAGATGTTTAAATTGCAAGCATAAACCATGTATGGACGGGTGTCCGGTTAATGTACCGATTCCGGGATTTATTGAGAAGGTGGCAGAGGGAGATTTTGAAGCGGCCTATGAGATTATTACCAGTGAAAATGCTCTTCCGGCAATCTGTGGACGTGTGTGCCCACAGGAAAACCAGTGTGAAGGTAAGTGTGTCCGCGGTATTAAAGGAGAGCCGGTGGCAATCGGACGTCTGGAGCGTTTTGTTGCGGATTATCATATGGCAAATGCAAAGCCTTCTGAGGTTAAGATTGAAAAGAATGGTAAGAGGGTTGCTGTTGTCGGTTCTGGTCCGGCAGGAATTACTTGTGCAGGGGAATTAATCAAGAAGGGTTATGATGTCACGGTATTTGAGGCATTACATAAAGCCGGTGGTGTACTCAGTTACGGTATTCCAGAGTTCCGTCTGCCCAAGGATCTGGTTGCTAAAGAGATTGAAACAGTTGAGAAGCTGGGAGTTGATATTGAGACTAATGTTATCGTAGGACGTTCTGTGACCATAGACGAATTGATGGAACAGGGCTATGAGGCTGTATTTGTAGGTTCCGGTGCAGGTCTTCCGAGATTTTTGAATATTCCGGGAGAGAATCTGCTTGGTGTATATTCTGCAAATGAATTTTTAACCCGTGTGAATCTGATGAAGGCATATAAGTTCCCTGAAGCCCCCACCCCGGTTAAGGTTGGTAAGAAGGTTGCAGTTGTGGGTGCAGGAAATGTAGCAATGGATGCGGCAAGAACGGCAAAACGTCTTGGTGCGGAAGAGGTATATATTGTTTATAGACGTTCGGAAGAGGAACTTCCTGCAAGAGCAGAGGAAGTGCATCATGCAAAGGAAGAGGGAATTATCTTCAAATTGTTAAATAATCCTTGTGAGATTCACGGTGAAGACGGATGGGTAACGGGGATTGAGGTTATCAAACAGGAATTAGGGGAGCCGGATGAGTCTGGAAGACGTTCTCCGAAGCCGGTAGAAGGCTCTAATTATGTGATTGATGTGGATACAGTGGTAATTGCCATTGGACAGAGTCCGAATCCGCTGATTCGTCAGACAACGCCGGGTCTTGATACCCAGAAGTGGGGAGGTATCATTGTAGAGGAAGATACCATGAAGACCAGCAAGGATGGCGTTTATGCCGGAGGAGATACAGTGACGGGTGCAGCTACGGTAATTCTTGCAATGGGTGCAGGAAAGAAGGCAGCAAAAGCGATTGATGAGTATCTGAATAAGTAAAATGATTATAACCCGATGGTGAGACATCTGCTGTCGGGTTATCTCTTTCAAAGTGGAGGAATAATTATGTTAAATGACAGCTATGTGGAGCAGGCATTGAAAGCAAAGCCTGGTAATGATTTTTACGTAAAGCTTGCCATATCTATCTGGGTTATCTTTATGGGCATTCCGGTTTTATTTTTTATTGGTGGCATAGGAATCATCCTTTCAATTATTGGTATCTGTCTTTTTGTGCACTTTTTAGGGTATCGTAATATGGAATATGAGTATACTCTTACAAATGGAAGCATTGAAATAGCAGCCATTTATAATGCCAGCAAAAGGAAGGAATTGATGCATTTTGAAATGGAACAGGTGGCAATGGTGACATCAGAGGATTCAGAACGGATATCACATGAGCCGGTTGTAAAACGGCACAATTTTACTTCAGGAAATAGGGACAGACGGGGGATTGCCCTGATTGTGGAGATTAACGGAAAGAAAGAGCTGGTTTTAATGGAACCAAGTGAAAAAAGTCTGGAACATATAAAAGGATTTGCAAAAAATAAGATATATGATATTTAGTGTAACAATCCGTAATGGAGCAGACCGCATTATTAGAAAATGATTACATTAGTACGATAACTTTATGTTCATTGTACAGGACAGGAATATGATATGAAGGATAATATTATACTAATAGGGATGCCCAGCTGCGGTAAAAGTACGATAGGCGTGGTGCTTGCCAAGGCACTGGGATACCAGTTTGTAGATTCGGATCTGGTGATTCAGGAGAAGACCGGATTGTTGCTGAGTGAGATTATCGATTCTAAAGGACTGGAAGAATTTAATAAAATTGAAGACGAGATTAATTCTTCTTTGTATTATCATAAAGCGGTAATCGCTACTGGAGGCAGTGTGATTTATGGAAAATGTGCAATGGAGCATTTATGCTCCATTGGCAGGGTTATATATCTGGAACTTTCTTATGAAGAACTGTGTGAAAGGATTGGAGACCTGACTGCTCGTGGAGTTTCTATTAAAGTAGGGCAGACATTCCGGGACTTGTATGAAGAGAGGAAACCATTATATGAAAAATATGCAGATATTACAGTCCATATAAGTCATTTAAGCATTCGGGAAATAGTTCATTTATTGAAAAAGGAGTTATCCATATAAGATAAGGAATTTTGTATGCAATTCTTGCAAATTTTTTTTCTTGTGATAAACTGTTTAAGAAAGCTGTTGTATGGCAGAATGAAAGCGAGGCTTAATGCATAATGGCAGGACTGCTTCGAATAATAATATAATTAAAGGAGACAAGTTATGAGTAAAAAACCTGTTGTTTTAATGGTACTTGATGGTTATGGTTTAAATGATAAGACAGAGGGAAATGCGATTGCAATGGCTGATACCCCTGTTATGGATAAGTTAATGGAGGAATGTCCGTTTGTTCCGGGAAATGCTTCCGGACTGGCAGTAGGGCTTCCGGATGGACAGATGGGAAACTCTGAGGTTGGGCATATGAATATCGGTGCCGGACGTATTATATATCAGGATTTAACATCTATTACCAAAGCGATTGAAGACGGAGATTTTTTCAAAAACGAAGCAATGTTAGAGGCAATTGATAATTGTAAGAAGAATAATTCGGACCTGCATTTATGGGGACTTTTGTCAGATGGCGGAGTGCACAGCCATAATACGCACATATATGGAATTTTAGAGCTGTGTAAACGGGAAGGCTTCAGCAATGTGTATGTACATCCGTTTTTAGATGGGCGTGATACCCCCCCTGCTTCCGGTAAAGATTATGTAGCTGAATTAGTAGACAAAATGAAAGAGATCGGTGTTGGGAAGGTGGCGAGTCTTTCAGGACGTTATTATGCAATGGACAGGGATAACCGCTGGGATCGTGTAGAGAAAGCATATGCAGCATTGGTTTATGGTGAAGGAGAAACTGCAACCGATCCTGTTGAGGCAATGGCAGCTTCTTATGAGAAAGAAGTGACAGATGAGTTTGTGCTTCCAACTGTTATTATGGAAAATGATAAGCCGGTGGCAACTGTTAAGCCGAATGATTCTGTTATCTTTTATAATTTCCGTCCGGATCGTGCAAGAGAGTTGACGAGAGCATTTTGTGATGATGAATTTACCGGTTTTGAACGGAAGAATGGTCGTATGTCTCTTACCTATGTATGTTTTAAGGATTATGATGAATCTATTCCGAATAAATTGGTCGCATTTAAGAAGCAGTCTATTGAGAATACCTTTGGTGAATATCTTGCAAAAATGGGTAAAAAACAGCTTAGACTGGCAGAGACAGAGAAATATGCACATGTTACCTTTTTCTTTAACGGTGGTGTGGAGGAACCCAATAAGAATGAGCAGAGAACCTTGGTAAAATCCCCATCTGTAGCGACTTACGATTTGCAGCCTGAGATGAGTGCACCGGAGGTTGGTGAGAAATTGGATGCCGCCATTACCTGTGGAGAATATGATGTGATCATTATTAATTTTGCAAATCCGGATATGGTAGGACATACTGGTGTGATTCCGGCTGCTGTTAAGGCTGTGGAACGAGTAGATGCCTGTGTTGGTTCTGCTGTGGAAGCAGTTAAAAAGGTTGATGGTGTATTATTTATATGTGCAGACCATGGAAATGCAGAAAAGATGATTGATTATGAGACCGGTAATCCTCATACGGCACATACAACGAATCCGGTACCGTTTATTCTAGTTAATTATGGGGATGTGAAGCTGAGAGAAGGCGGATGTCTTGCAGACATTGCACCTACTTTATTGGAGATTATGGAGCTTCCGCAGCCTGCTGAGATGACTGGAAAGAGCTTGATTGAACACTGATGTGCGATTGAGCAGTTTTTGACAAAAACAGGCACAAAAAACAGGAAACCTTTTCTTGGTTTCCTGTTTTTTGTTGCCGCTTGTGGCAGTTATCCGGTTGTCATTCCCCAGAAGCAAACTTGCAGCCTATGCCTAAAAGGGTCTTTATGTATAAAGTAAACTATTATAAAACAGCATTTATATTGTTTTCAGACAAGTCATACCACTCCACATCTGTCTTTTGTTCTTGACCGTTTATAACATCATTAAATTCATCTTCTGAACAAGATTCATCATTTACAAAATACTGTACAGTCAATTCATTGTTTGAATCATATCCAGATTGACTATAAGCCTGACCATTTACACTATATCCAGTTTCGGAAAAATTCATTTTCCCTATTCCGGAATCAGCAGCACCACCCGAAAACAGAAATGTACCGTCTGTTTTTAAATTCATAAATGTCCTATACTGCAAGGTATATCCATAGATTTCTCCATTCTGATAATGCAATATCTCAAAACCGTAATCAGAAATACCATTTATTTGAAGCCAAAGAACGATTTCATCTTCTCCGTCACCATCAATATCTATAATTGCAAATTTTGTAGCACTTACGGTAACACTATCATCATCTGTAACAGCCTGCCCTATTTCACTGATATTTAGACTCTTATTTGCCAAATCCGTACATATAAAATTGCTCTTACCCAAAAGTATGGATTTATAATTATTTTCCTCTGATTCTAATAGCTGCTCTGATGGATTCTCAATATTTCCATTTTGTGTACCACTGGATATATCTGTACCGCTATCATCTATTGAATCTGGCTGTGTATTGGTATTATCTTCCGAGTTTGGATTTGTAGTGTCTAAGTCGGTCTTCACGGGTTCTTCTGACGAATTATTTTCTATCTTCACGGGTTCTTCTGGTGGATCATTTTTGGCTGCAGAACACCCGATCAGCATTCCCGAAATTAAGGTAATACAAATAGCACATATACAAAGTAATAAACCGTTTTTCTTTGGTGACTTGGTTAGTATATTTTTGAACCGTTTTTTCATAATTTTTTTACCTCCATAAAATTGTGTTGTTAAAAAAGTCCCTTTTTTATGCTGTTTGCTAAAAGTAGAAAGCAGAGTTTCTGTATATGCTTTTCGGACAGCATAAGCGGTTTGTTGGATTACTTTTTCGTCGCAAGATAATTCCATATCAACAACTGCTTCTTTTTGCATAATATAAATTAAGGGATTAAACCAATGCAAAGCATTTGCAATCACAAAAAGCAGCTTAAAATAAATATCATGGCGTTTTATATGTATCAATTCATGTTTCAGAACAAAGAACAGTTCTTCCTCACTGTAATCACAATCCGGCAAAACTAACATTGGTTTTAGAAAACCAATAACCATTGGACTTTCTGCGTCCTCATATCTCAAGATTCTGATATTGGGCTTAATCCGCAATTTTCTTGATAATTTACAGACTTGCTGTAAAATATATCTTTCCTTCACAACCATACCTTTTTTGGTAATTCGTCCTTTATAATGCAGGAAGCTGAATATATGTACTGACAAAAACAGCAGGCAGCCCGTTAGCCATAGATATGCAGTAATATCTAACAAAGTAAGTTTTAAAGGCTTTAGTTCTGTTTGAGATGGTACTTTAATAGCATTTCCATTATTGACCTCTATCGGTTTTGGTTCTATCAGTGATATTGTTGGAGTGTCATTTTCATTATTTGTGTTAATAGGAACCGTAATCTCTGTTGGAACATCAATTACTATCTGTGGAAATGGAATGTCCATATTGAACGGTATAATCAAGCGAACAGCAATAACTACCCACATAAGATATTTCCACTTTATTGCATACCTTTTATTCAAGAATGGTGCGAAAATGAGCAGAAAAATTATAATAAGGCTTGTTGATATGGAAATAGCAATTACGTTTAAAAATAAATTTGTTATCATTTTTCCTCCAAATCATCTAAAAATTTTCTCAATTCGTTCATATCAGAATCTTTTATCGCCTTATTGCTGTAAAGGGTAGCAACCATATTCTGTATGGAATTGTTATATAGTTTCTCTAAAAAACTTTTGCTTTCTTTTGCCTTAAAATCATTCTCTGAAATAATTGATGAATACAAATTGTTTCCAGTGGCACGGTCACAACTGATGAATCCTTTGTCAACTAAACGTGATAACGAAGTCATAAGAGTGGAAAGCTGCCACTTTCTCCGTTCCTGTAATTCTTTTAAGATGAAACTGGAAGTAACAGGAACGTCTGTTTTCCAAATTACCTGCATGATTTCCAATTCAGCTTCCCCTAACTTTTTCATAATCTTGTCCATTTATCAGAGCCTCCTTTTTATACAATTGTATAAGTGATTATACGGTCGTATAAAACATTTGTCAATAGTTAATAAATTAAATGATGGGTGAGCTTTCTCAGTCTTAGGCATTGTGGAAAGGAATATTGTATGTATAAATATCATAAATATGGAAATACTTGCTATTAAAGTAATTTGAGTAGGAAGGGATAATTTCATGAAAGAATATGAGATTTTAGATGTACATGCAATTGAGATTTTGGACTCAAGGGCAAATCCGACGTTAGAGGTTACGATTACTTTAAAAGATGGAATTACGGGAAGTGCTGCAGTTCCCAGTGGTGCATCAACAGGACAGTACGAAGCACATGAACTGCGGGATGGGGATAAGCGGCATTTAGGAAATGGTGTAGAGCAGGCAGTTACGAATGTGAATACACGGATTGCTGATAAAATTATCGGGATGAATGTCTTAGAGCAGGTGAAGATTGACCGCCTGCTGATTCAGGCTGACGGAACGGAAAATAAGAGCAAATATGGTGCCAATGCGATTTTGGGAGTATCGCTTGCCTGTGCCAAAGCGGCAGCAAACGCTTTAGGGCTTCCCTTGTATCGTTATATTGGAGGTTCTAATGCAAAGGTGCTGCCCATACCGATGATGAATATTTTAAACGGTGGAAAACATGCAGATAATACGGTGGATATACAGGAATTTATGATTGCTCCGGTGGGGGCCGATACTTTTTCTAAGGCAATGGAAATGGCATGCGAAATATATCATCATTTAAAACAGGTTCTAAAAGGGAAAGGTCTGGCGACAGGTGTCGGGGACGAAGGCGGCTTTGCTCCAGATCTGGCTACCACTTCAGATGTTTTGGATTTGATTGTTGAAGCTATAGAAAAGGCCGGTTACCGTGCCGGTAATGATATAAAAATCGCTTTGGATGCTGCGGCTTCAGAATTATATGATGAAAATTCAGAGTTATATTATTTCCCTGGTGAAAGCAAGATGGCAGGCAAGGATATATACCGGAATGCAGAGGAAATGGTACAGTATTATGAAGATTTGGTGGAGAGGTATCCGATTTTTTCAATTGAAGATGGTCTGAATGAAAATGATATGAAAGGCTGGAAGCTTCTGACTTACCGGTTAGGAGAAAAATTGCAGCTGGTAGGAGATGATTTGTTTGTCACCAATACAAAACGGCTGTCGAATGGAATACAGGACAACATCGCAAATGCTATTTTAATTAAGTTTAATCAGATTGGAACACTGACAGAAACTTTGGATGCTATTGAGATGGCAAAAAATGCAGGATATAAAACAATTGTAAGCCATCGGTCCGGTGAAACAGAGGATACCTTTATTGCTGATCTGGCAGTTGCTGTCGGTTCCGGGCAGATCAAGACCGGTGCACCATGCAGAAGTGACCGTACGGCAAAATATAATCGCCTGTTAAAGATTGAAAAGGAAATCGGTAAAGTATCAGAGTATTCATTTAAATGAGATGTCCAAAGTATACAGATTTGAATACGAAAGACGAATGTCACCTATTATAACTTTCTGGATTTTTATCTTGTCTTTATAAAAACATTGTGTTACAATATCGACTAGTGAGTTTTTTTGATTAGGAGGCGTTTTTATGAAGACAGCACTTACAGTTGTATTTATTTTAGTTTGTGTGATTATTACAATATTGGTTTTATTTCAGGAAGCAAAGGACAATGGTTTAGGGAGTCTTGCAGGTGGTTCTGCGGGAGAAACATACTGGAGCAAGAACAAGGGACGTTCAATGGATAAGGAAAGAGTGCTGGTATTAGCAACTACGATAGCGGTCGTTGTGTTTTTGGCATTGGCATTATTGATAAGTTCCAAGGTATTGAATTAGTATCGGAAGCTGCTGCATAATTTGCGGCAGCTTTTTTAGCATATAAGAATATAGGCTGATGGCCGGGAGAGTATAATGTCAGATTATAAGGGTAGAAAAAAGAAAATATTACAAGTAATCAATGATAAAAATTATAAGCCTTTGAAGCAAAAGGAATTGGCATTTCTGCTGAGAGTTTCCGCTGAGGACAGGGAAGAGTTTCGGGAAATATTAGGAGAACTGGTACAGGAGGGAAAGATACTTCTTACAAAGAGAGGGAAGTATCAATCTTTGTCAGATACGGTTAAGATTGGTACATTCTGCGGAAATCAGAGAGGATTTGGCTTTGTCTGTGTGGAGGGAGAGTCGGAGGACTATTTTATTCCAGAACATGCAGTGTCAGGAGCCATGCATAACGATAAAGTTATGATAAAAATTACGAGTGCACCGCAAGGAAGGCGAAAAGAAGCACAGGTGGTGCGTATTATGGAGCATGGTAATGACAAAGTAGTGGGATATTATCAAAAGAATAAAAGCTTCGGATTTGTAATTCCAGATAACCAGAAACTGTCTGACGATATTTTTATATCAAAAAAACATAGTATGGGAGCAGTCACGGGACATAAAGTAGTGGTGAAGCTTACTGATTTTGGTAACGGGGATAAGAAGCCAGAAGGAAAGATTATAGAGATTTTAGGGCATGTAAATGATCCCGGAACAGACATTTTATCCATTGTCAGGGCATATGATCTGCCGATGGAATTCCCTGACAATGTAATGCAGTCTCTGGATAAAATTAAGGACTTTGTATCAGATGAGGATATTGCAGGAAGAATGGATATCAGGGATTGGAAAACCGTTACCATTGATGGAGAAGACGCAAAAGATTTAGATGACGCCATTACACTAGAAAAAAATGCGGAAGGTTATCGGCTGGGTGTGCATATTGCAGATGTAAGCAGTTATGTAACGGAGCATTCCCCATTAGATAAAGAGGCTTTGAAGAGGGGAACTAGTGTGTATTTAGTGGACAGGGTAATACCTATGCTGCCACATAAGCTTTCAAACGGTATCTGTTCCCTGAATGCAGGGGAAGACCGTCTTGCACTTTCCTGTATCATGGATATTGACAACAGTGGAAAAGTGACAGGACATAAAATAGCTGAAACGGTCATTCATGTGGACAGGCGTATGAGTTATAATCAGATAGATTCGATATTAAAAGTAAATGCCATAAAAAACGGCTCTGTTTATGACGGGGTGGATTATGGAAATCTACAGGATGCAGAAGTGTCTGATATATCCTTGTTTTTGAATGACGGAACTGAAATAAAAGGAGACCGGATAACAGAGGAATATGAAGATTTCATAAAATATTTTTGCAATATGCAGGAATTATCCAGCGTACTGAGAAAGAAACGTATGAGCAGAGGTTCTATTGATTTTGATTTTCCAGAGGCAAAGATAAAGCTTACGCAGGAGGGAGAACCGATTGAGATTGGTCCTTATGACAGAAATCCTGCCCATAAGATTATTGAAGATTTTATGCTTATAGCAAATGAAACTGTAGCAGAAGATTATTTCTGGCAGGAGATTCCGTTTGAATTTCGTACCCATAGTGATCCGGATCCGGAAAAAGTAGAAAAATTAAGTGCCATGATAGCCGGCTTTGGATATTATTTTAAAGCTTCGGGTGAAAATATACACCCGAAGGAATTTCAAAAGCTTCTGAAGAAGATTGAAGGAACGCCGGAGGAAGGATTTATCAGCAGGATGACTTTACGCTCCATGCAGCAGGCAAGATATTCTACACAATGTAACGGACATTTTGGTCTGGCAGCGAAATATTACTGTCATTTTACCTCTCCTATCCGAAGATATCCGGATTTACAGATTCATAGAATTATTAAGGAAAATCTGAGAGGGAAATTAAATGGAAAGCGGCTGGAGCATTATGATAGTATTCTGCCTGGGATTGCGGAATCTAATTCCCAAAATGAGAGAAGGGCACAGGAGGCAGAGAGGGAAGTAGAGAAGTTGAAAAAGGTGCAGTATATGGAAAAGAGGATTGGAAAAGAGTATGAAGGTATCATTTCAGGTGTTACCGCATATGGTTTTTATGTGGAATTGCCCAATACTGTAGAAGGCATGGTACGCATTGCAAGTATTCCGGATGATTTTTACATCTACCAGGAGGAGTCTATGTCACTTGTAGGTAAAGAATACGGAAAAACTTATACATTGGGTCAGAAGGTTTTGGTGAAAGCTGTTCATGTGGATAAGCTGTTAAGAGTGATTGATTTTGAATTGGCAGGAGAAGAGGATATTGTTGCGGATTTCTATAATGAGAAGGAACTGCTTGACCGATATTCTGATATATAATAATATGGATTAGGATATTTGTAAATTTTTATAAGGGAAAGAGGAGATAGTATGCCCAAACAAAAAGGAGAACGATTAATTGCCAATAATAAAAAGGCATATTTTGATTATTTTATAGATGAGAAGTTTGAAGCAGGTATTGCCCTGCACGGAACAGAGGTGAAATCCCTGCGTCTTGGACATTGTAGTATTAAAGAAGCTTTTGTGGCGGTAGAGGCTGGAGAGATTGTCATTCGTCAAATGCATATTTCTCCTTATGAAAAAGGTAATATATTTAATAAAGACCCGCTCCGTCCCAGAAAACTTCTTCTCCATAAATATGAGATTAATAAGATCATGGGACAGGCCAAGATGAAAGGATATACCATTGTGCCTTTAAAGGTATATTTTAAGGACAGTCTGGTAAAAGTAGAGATTGGGCTGGCCAGAGGTAAAAAACTTTATGACAAGCGGAATGATATAGCAAAAAAAGATATGAAACGTGAGGCAGAGAAAGAATTTAAGATTCGCAATATGAGATAAAGGGGTCGTTCACTAAATTTTCGATTTTATTTTTTTGTAAAATGTGGTACTCTATTATAAGATTATTTGAGTATTTTGGGAGGATGTTATGAGCCAGGCAAAAGTTGACAAAAGAAAATATGAAAAGAAGAATCGTAAAAAACTGGAAAAGCAGCGAAAAATCCGTATAATAGTAAAATGCGTGACAGCTGCTTTGGTTGTAGGTATGATTGTAGGAGTACCGTTAGGCATCAAGATATATAAGGAGCAGCCTAAATTTGTGGGGGATTCTGTTTTGGAGGCATATATAGGCAATTACATTGATGAAAATTATGCTACAGAAATTTCTGGTCTTGGCAGCAAATCAGATACTTCGGAAGACAATACATCTGAGGGTTCATCGGAAGATGAAGTAAAAGAGGCTTTAGAAGATGCATCAGGCAATAAGCTTGAGGAAGTAGATGCAGAGGATTTAGATAAAATGTTAGAAACAGATTCGGAGGAAGAAACAGAATCATCTGAGGCTGCAAAAGAGGAGTAGCAGGGGTTAGGATAGAATTTTTCCAAATTTTTGCAATGCATATAATTTACAGTAGCAAATTGTTTTGTTTTATAGTATGATAAGTATATAATATGGAGAACATATTATTGTATTTATATGCCGTTTACGGCACCGTAATAATCGGAACAATCCGAGTTTTGTGATAAGAAACAGTCTGTGACATGACTGACTTATTGCATTTATGATAAGGGGTTGTACTGGTTTCGACGGGGATTTAGAAATCATGGAAGCCATTGATGGTCCAGGACCATCCAAAAACCTGGATTAAATATAAACGCAGACAATAAGTTAGCGTACGCTGCCTAGTGGCAGCTGTCTTACTTAAGTTCACCCATGGCTTAGGATAAGGCATCAAAACAGTGGGGCACTTTGCTGTGAAAGCTTTGACACAGTAAAAGATTTATGAAGCTACTAAGGCTTACAGCCTGTCGGTTGGCGGTAAGCTGAGGGAATGTTAAAAAAGCGACTGTAATGGGAGATGCCATGATGGAAGAGTCTTCGGACAGGGGTTCGATTCCCCTCAGCTCCATACGTGAAACACTGGAAATACAGGGCTTTTCAAGCCTTGTATTTTTATTGCACACAAATACTACACACAAATTAAAATATGGTTTACGACAATTTGTTAACTGCCTCCTGCTTTTGTTGTTCATTTGTATGGACATATTTATTTAATGTAAATACAACGTTTGAATGTCCTAAAAGAGTACTTACCACCTTTGGGTTTACTCCAGATTCAATTAAATTACTGGCAAATGTATGTCGAAGAGCATGAACACCTTTATATTTTATTCCACACACTTTACATATTTTCTCAAATTTACACTCAAAAGAACGCAATTTCACAAATTCACCTTTTAAATTACAGACCACATAACGACAATAACAATCCGCATATAAATAGCTTACCTGCAATTCCTCCAAAGCTTTTAAAGCAGGAGGGTTTAATGGAACAGTACGACGACTGTTAATAGTTTTTGTACTGGTAATGATAGAAGAATAGCCAGATTCACCATTGCGGTTTCTAACCAAAGAAACATTTTTATTGACATTTATAACATTTTCTTTAAAATCTATATCATTCCATTCCAAAGCTAACAATTCACCCGCACGCAATCCAGTATGAAGCATAAGTATAAACGCAGGAGCATAGCGGAGAAATCTTTTCTCCTTTTTAGTGTTAGTCTTAAAAGATAAAATATAGTTACTTAACTTCTGGCACTCACTTTGAGAATAAGTTTCAATATGTTTCACCTCTTTAAATTTTTCTACTGATGGCAAACTAATAAGACTGCCATAATCAACTTGAATATCACTTTTTTTGTATGCATAATACAGAACAGTACGAATTAATTCAAATATCTTTTTTGCACTAGAATATGATATATCTGTCTGTGACTTACGATTTATATACTCTTGAACAACAATATCATTTAAATCACACATTTTAATTTTTCCAATAGAATCATTTTCAATGTGATTTCGATACACAGAATCCAGACGGTCAAAAGACGAATCCTTAATGTGCCCATATTTAAACGTGTACAAATACTGGTAAATATACTGTGAAAAACGGATACTACACTCTTTTTTAAATTCCGAAAGTTTTGAGTATTCAAAAAGTTTTGATTCAACGACTTTCTTATCTTTATTATAAAAAGTCTTTTGTATACCATTTTTTGTAATACGTCCCATCCATACACCGTCTTTGCGAAGAGTAATAGAACCTTGTCCTTTTGAACGTGCCATATAATTACTCCTTCCTGCATGTCATGCAGTCGGCGACGTCGGCTACGACGTCTTGCCTTGTTGCCTGCCATGCTTTTTTCTTTAAATACTCTAAATCTTTTCTTATTGTCTTTAATTGTTCCGAAATACCACAAAACGAAATATCTTTAATTTCATCACGTTTTAACTCTAAGTAAGTCCCAATAAGAACAAACAAGCAGCATATAATAAAAGTTGAACAAACAATTAAACATATCAATACTTTATCAGACATATCAAAATCACATCCTTTTCTTTAATTTCTTTCTAGGACGGTTAAGCGTTCTAATATCAGAATCAGAGCAGCCTTGTCGTTCCACAACATCTTTATCATCATAGAAACCGCCTTCTTCACATTCTTTACTAATAGATTCAACCATTGCGTTTGTATCATAATTTTCGTAATCTTCGTTAGTCGTATACTTATACATAACACGCAGTGGTTTCAAAAGCAGAAGATTAGAACAGTTTTCAACTTCCCATGCATCATAAACTTTAATTTTCTGTATTCGAAGCGGCTTAAAAAACGAACATTCATACACACTCGACGTAACTTGTCTCAATAGTGCATCCATATGCCCAAATCTCTGGGCGGTTAAATAAACACCAATTTTATGGTGTCTGGAAGTAAGTATTGTGTTCAAAGCGGGAGTAGAAAAATTCTTCTTAAAATCACGGCTGTTAAATACTACGCTTGCTTCGTCAATCAAAAATAAGTTTACTGTTCCAAAATCTGTAAATTGGCAGTCTACAAGCTGTTGCAAACTTGTAAGCTTAATATGTGGTATTGTTAAATCGACATTTGAAAAAACATTAATCTTTTGTGCAATCCACTTTTCACGCTCAAAATCATATATCATTTTGTTGTTGTAATGTTCATATTGACGAGTTATGAAGCGTACACACTCTTTTGTTTTACCCTGTCCGAAAAGTCCGGTATAACAGACTATGCGACCGTATGAAGGGCATTCATTCCAACGCTTGTATTTAATGTATTTATACAAATCTGGGAAAGCACCAATCAGTATTAAAAAAAAATGTGTTACCAAAAACCTTCCGAGAGGGAAGAGAAGTACAAATATAAATATAATCAGATACAGCATTTAAAACCTCCTTATCCAGTTTATGCAAAGTCCAAATAATTCAAAAATCATACCGATAATCAACAACCGGACAATCACCCTTGCATCCAGTACATTACCATTTTCCAAAATCCATTCAAATACATCCAAATAATCACCTCTATTCTTTTCCACGGCTATATAACTTACCTAAGCATATAAAAAGCTTATCAAGCAAATACATGGCTATCAAAGCCCATACAAGAGTTAATCCAAGATTATAACCCATACAACCAAGAGTATAATAATCTGCATCCGTTATAACTTCTGGAATTTCTGTTATATATTGAAATACTGTTAAATCCATAATAAAAACCTCCAATTACTGAAAAAAATTTATAATTGCACGAATGACTACAGCAGAAAGAGAAGCAATGACTAAAAAAACAAATATTTGCCAAAAGCTTACACTATAGCCATATATATTTAATGGTTTTGAAAAGATAGAAAAAAACCACTGAAAAATTGCACCGAACGTTTTCAAAAAGAACACCTCCAATTATTTAGTTATCAAGTTTCCTAAACCCGATATAACGCTAAGTACTATACGTGCTAATGCTACTGTCATAACCATAGCTATACCGGCTTTTAACAATACCCAAACAGAAGCAGGGATATAGCTAAATAACCCAGACATAAGAGATATAAGACCATAATTACCAAGTAATCCAAATCCACTTCTGATATAACTCATAAATGAATCAGCAGATATTTCACCGTTTGTATAGTCTCTTCCATCTACATTGGTATTATTGTAATCATCATCTGGTATTACATTATCATCTTCATCAGTCATATCTGCTGTTACAGTACGCTTTACAAAATCTATAGTACTTCTTACATATCCAGACGCAAGATTACCATTACGATTTCTTACACGAACTTCCAACTTTTCAACATTAAGGGTAAGAGGGTCGTAGTAAGTACCTAATTTACCGCTAGCTTGTTTAGTCTGGGTGAATAAAGAATTTAAAACATCTTGGCCAATTCTTAAAGTTTGTTTTTGTTCCCCTAAATAGGGAAAATCCTGTCGAGCGGAATACCATTTACCAGTATAAGTCCAAAGCTTTCCTCCATATGCATCCGCAGATGTTGAAATACCTTCCTTATATTTACTAAAAGTAATTCTTACATCAACATCATACGAATAATCCATAGTGTTCACACTTTGTTCCCAAGATGCAACAAGGTCATGTGAAAAACTATGTAATTCTAAATCTTTTAAATATTTATCATAAGCACCACCATCAATAGTTAAATTAATAGGTTTTTCCACAGAAGAATCAATAGTACTATTATTTCTGTCAATATCGTCCGAATTTTCTGCATTACTGTAATCACCAGTAGATTTATACAATTCTATTCCATATTTATCCTCAATATCAAAAACCGGAATATTAGTACAATAAAAATCAAATTCTTTTTGTTTAACATCATCTGCAAGGCTTGAATCTACAAGAAAAGTTAACATTGCAAACGAATAACCTGTATCAGAGAAAGCTAATTCCTTAATAGGTGCATAATTTCCCACAGCTTCATCACCGTTACTTGTAATAGGAAAATGACCAGTAACATAAAGATTTCTCATACTGGATGAACACCATATCACAAAACTATATTTTTTCACACCGTTTTCTAGCGTATGGTCCAATCTTTCTTCTTTTGTTATATACAAAAAGCCATCCTCACTATTCCATATCCTGTTCGTCTGCATAACCATTTTATTTGTAGATTCACCACAGTCAAAGAAATAACCAGATTTTATCCGGCCATAAGTATCTTTTGTCACTTCTGACGACAACAATTCTTCATTAAACATATACTTAGGAACTTCAAACCTATCTGTGACATTTCCATAACCCTTAGCATAAGAACACATAGGGAACATAAATACTAATACAAACACAATAAACACAGATAATTTTTTTTTCATTTTTTACCTCCCTTCATTTAAATTCAAACATAAAAAAAGAAAGCATGGACATTTAACGTGATATATAACACTTATCCATGCCCCCTTTAATTAATTGCTTCTTATGAAGCCGCACGCTTAAAATGATTAAATGCGGCAATTCCAGCTGGCACCAATGTTCCTAAACAAAATACAGCTGTTAATACTGGATTAGCAATTACTAAATCAAAAGCCCAGTTAATAACCTTACTTCCTGTCTCTAACGCATTACCTACGTCAAAGCTTGCTGCTCCAGAAGATAATAATTGTGAAATCATAAGCTTTACCTCCTATTTTACTTTTTAACTTCAACTGTGGGGACGTCTCCTTCCACAATGTGCACACCATTTACATACGCTTGACCTTTAAACGAACGACCATATGTAAGCCGGACTGTATCACCTGGCTTTAATCCTTTTGGTGCAATATCAGTCTTGACAAACTCCTGTGACGTTTTAGCACCAATTCCATATTTTGAATCCGTAAAAGCCTGCGACAAATGCAGAACCCTATAATCTGTGTTATTTTTGCTAACATAAAATCCAATACCAACTACTAAATATTCATCCATTCTTTAATCCTCTTTTCTTTAATATTCAACGTATGACCGCACGCTGTTCGGTAAAATGCATTTTATATTATAAGCTACACCGTAGCGTATAATCTTAGGGGGGAGTGCCGGAAAGCCTTAACAGTATCCCACAGTGGGAGGGTAAGCTAATTTTCCTACGCTTTTTTATTTCCACTAAACCGACACTTTAATAAAATTCTCTAATCAAATTTCCAATAATATCATACAATACAAAGTATTTCTCAATAGTTATAACCCCTTGACGGTGCAACAAACCCGCACCATACAAAAGTTGAAAATGTAATACATTTGTTGACTGAGATATCCTTTTTCTTTTTTTTAAATCAAGTGTCACCCTAACATCTTCTACATAAGCATGAATCAATTCTTTTCTTGTAAATTCCTTTTTCATACTAAACTCCCCTCTCTTGTCTTTCCAGACAATAGAAAATATGTTATATTTCTTCTTAGAACGATTGTTCTATAAGAGATATTATATACTTGTCTCATGTATGAGACAATACCGGAAAAATAAACAAATTGTCTCATGTATGAGACGAACTTTTTATGCAATTTGACAAAAGGGGGAGTTATATGATAACATATGAAAAACTGTTTGTAGTATTAGAACAACGTGGACACAATAAAGCATGGCTAAGAAAAAACGGCTTTAGTGCAAATAACGTAGACTGGCTTACTAAAAACAAAGACGTTAAAATATCGACTATTGACAAATTATGCAATTTACTTGACTGTGAACCGGCAGACATATTGACTTTTACGAAAGACGAGGTATAACATGAATCCAAATGAAACAGATAATAAATGGCAACAATTTCATGATGAAATGATTTCCAGTGACATAGAATCTATAGACACAGATATTATAAAATATTTACACAATATAAATAATAACCTTGTGGAAACTAAAAATCTATTATATTCCATACAACAAGACCAAATGACTATTCAAAACTGGGACAAAAAAATAGACAGCATGTGGTATAATATAAGACTAATCAAAATTATCCTTTTAATACCTTTTCTTATAACTGTATTTTTATTTTTTGTAAGAATATTTGCCGGATACAATGTATTAGAATGGTTATATGAATTTTTTCAGTTGTTTTAAATTTTCAAAAGAAAAGAATCCCCGCCGGTAGCGATTCTTTTACGGTTTTTAACCGCAAAATTGCTACCGGCGGGGTGTTCTGGCTTTAAAACTCTACATTCCTTAAATTCATTACTTTCTTCAAATGTTCAACCTCTTTTTCTAAATCCATTAATTGATCAAATGTATTCATGCAGTTTTCTTCATTCACTTCAATATCTATTTTCATTTGCTTTATATCCGGTAGCATTTTTATTACATCTAAAAGCCTGCACCGGAACACTAAAAAAATGATTTCTACTACAAAACCTATTACAAAACCAACTATATATTGCATATTATTTTACCTCTCTTTTTTACTTTTTCTTTTACTAAGTTTAGCAGGCACGATAAACACTCTTTATGCGTCCTCAAGCCAGCAATTCCCACTTGCCCTAAAACCGTGCCTACGGCGGGCGATACGTGGAAATTCTGGCATTCGTCCTTGCATACGTTCATTCCGTGAACCATGCTTAATTTCATTTATTTTTTTTCATTTCTGTATACATTAATTCCAATGCATCATAAATAAATGACAATGCAACCTTTAAATCTTTTACCAATTCCAAAGTATCTTCACTTACTGATTCACCAGAATTTGCAGCAGTTTCAACAACTTCTACAAAACTTGTTAAACTTTTATATGCTTTTACAATATCCATAACTTTACCTCACTTTTTTAATAAATATAACCCATTCTTAATTGTACGGTTCAGACTTTCCCAGAACCGAAACCATTTTATCAGCAGATTAATCATCTTTTTTACCTCCGTTCAGATATGCGTATACAAGCAGTACCAGACCGAGACAGAATACAGCCTGCATAACTGTTTCAAAATTCATCCTAATACACCTCTCTTTTTTTCTTCTGTTATGATTTTATTGACTTCCTGTGTAACTGAAAAACCGAAGCCATTTGCATTATATTTAGCTTTATTGTACAGACACAAAGCTTGCAGGGTTGTACAATTCAATTCCTTCTGGATTTTCTCAATCTGTGATTCTGGGTTGGGATTATTTAATTCCATAACATTTATCCTCCTTACCATTCTAATTTTTGTCCGCATACTCGGCAATAGCAGTCAAAATATTTAATCCTATCAGATTCACAAGTAGGGCATTCATAAAACCTTACACGGTCAACAGTCCGTTCAGGAATTTGTTTCTTTAAAGTTTTAACAGCAGATTCTAACGCTTTATAAACATTATATTCTTGCTCACTTCTGCATTTTAAAGATTCTGGATCTATTCTATCGGCAGTCTGGTAATCCAACGTCATTAAATCCATATCAAATTCTAACCACTTTATAACTTCTTCAATTTCCATTTTCTTTTCCTCCAATCTGGATATATACACACCTGTTTAACAGATGCAGTCCTGTTACTTCATAATCTTTGTATTTCTTCCTCTTTGCTGTTTCCTGTAAAGAAAAGCTTGTATTTCCTGCACAGACGTATGCATGGTTGAATCTGTTTGATTGTACGTCACTGAGTTTCATAAAAATCCCTCCATTTCTTTATAACCATCACTGATGATTTCTCCTGTATCTTCATCACAGAACGAATACCATCCGTCTTTCTTACGGTAGCCTCGCCTGTATTCATCTATAGATATTGGGTCACCTCCAATCTTTTCTTTTAACTCCTCTAATTCACCTTCCGGCAGGATATCAAAAAACGACTGTCCGCCATATTCATTTTTAAAATCGAAATTAAAATCTGAATCCAGAAACTGCCCCTGTTTGATGATTTCCGCTTTTTTAAGACCTTTGGAGCAGTAGTATAAGTGGTTGCCTAATTCTTTTACATTTCTGGATATATCCTTTGTCAGATACTTTGACATATACAATGCACTGGCTTTCTTATTCCTGATGGGTTCGAACAGATTGTAGCCGAACCTTTTTTCATACTCTGGAAAGCTATAAACAAGATTGCCATTTTGTATTTTTTCCCTTATTTTGGGTGGGAGAGGACGTGTACCATGCAATTCAAGTAACTCTAGTCGGTCATAGGGTAAGCCCATGATAAAACCGTGCATGTGCCAACTTCCATTCTGATGTTCTTCTGGGATAAAAAGATATTTAACGTCAGCGTTTTTACGTCTGTTATAATTTTGTATAAAATTTCCCAAATCTTTAATGAACAGTGGAAGGTTATGCCTGTCGTATTTTTCTGGATTTAGTGTAAGTGTTACGAAAAATACGAAATCATTACAGAGCACGTATTCAAGTATCTTATTTCTTGCTCGGCAGATATTATTTGCAAGTTTTTCATCATTTGGAGTATCTTTTATTTTTCCGATACATTCATTTTCAGTGGAAAAACTTGCAGTAGTTGTCTGGTAATCATAAATTTCAAAATTTCTGCCTTTACGCTTGCACATATAGTCATGTTCTGTATGTATGTCTACAGTTTCAAGTCCTTTTTTTCGTACTTCATTGCACTTTATCAGTTTATAAGAATTACCAAGTTTTTTGAGATAGGCATAATCACGATAAGTCAATTCTGTAGTTAGAATTTTAAAACACCCCCTTTTTGATGGACTGACAGAAAAATGATACTAAGTCAAGTCCTAAGTATTGATATAATATAATTTATATAGGGGGCTTCCGAGCCCGTAACCCCCTAAATCCCCCTATGCCATCCAAAGACAACGATGATTCTGTTGTCTTTGCCGCGTATAAAGGAAAATCTATATTTTATAGCAATTTTTAAAAACACAAAAATTACTATAAAAAATGATTTTACTAATCGCTCCCACAGGGGGACTTTGTGCACCGGAAAGCATATCCAGTGGAAACATTTTCTAACCGCCAGATACGGAAAGCAAGCTGACAAAGACTTATCCAAGCTATATGTTTTTCTTTTCACTTTGATACGTATCAGTCAGTCACACTAAACTCAATACAATTTTTTGTGTGCATTTTTGGCAAAATGCAGTTTTGCACACAAAAAATCTATTTCGTTAAGTGTTTGGTGACAGCTTAGACGCTAAGCGTTCCACACCTAAGGAAATGGGCCGCATTGTTGCCGATAGGTTGTTCTTTTTGCTATACAGATACAACACATTTACTACACATTTTTATCCTTGATTTTACTGTCTTTTAATGCTAATATATAAGCCATAAACAACGCATTTGTTTTATTTGAGTTGGACTAATGGGGTTCGATTCCCCTCAGCTCCATTATTTGTGATAAGGTTGAATCCACGAAGTGGGTATCTTATCACCAAGCAGACGTTCATGAACAGAGTTCGTATAGTATGCGTCTGCTTTATATTTATAGTGAGGAGTTACCAGATAAAATGGAAAATGAAACACTTGTTGTAGATGGATTTGTGTTTTCAAGCTATAAGGAAGCACAGATTGCAGTGAAAGAAAAACAAAATATCGAAGTTATCAGGACAAGGACTTCTTTTTCGGATTCCAATGCTGTTTTTGAATTATATACTAAGCTGATTGAACGTAATATGTTTAAGACAATGGTGGGGTATAGTTTTTTGTTTGAATTAAGGCATTTGTTGACTACAGAGTTTGGATATGATGAAACAGAGCTTCCCACAGTTAAGCTTCCGGGAAGAATGGAATATGATAAGGTCAGCGAGATCAACCAGGGGAAGATGGAGGTGCAGATACAGGCATTACTGCTGATCAAGAAGCGGATGACTATTGTTATTGTGGCACTTGCCATTATGGTGTTATCTATGTTTGTTATTGCTGCCGTTAATCCTAATGTGGGATATCTGAATACGGAGAAAAAGATTCTGAACAAATATTCTGCATGGGAAGAGGATTTGAAACAAAGGGAACAGGCTGTAAAGGAGAAAGAGGATCAATTCAATACAAAATCAAAGAAATAATCACATTTCCTACATATTTTAAGGATATAATTTAAGAGACAGCATTAATTTCTGTCTCTTTTTCTTGTATTGAATATGATAAAGGAGGACGTAATTTATATGAGTCAGATTAAAGTATTGGTGGTAGATGATGAGAGCCGTATGAGAAAGCTGGTGAAAGATTTTCTGGTCCGAAAGGATTACATGGTATTAGAGGCTGCTGACGGAGAGGAAGCAGTTGATGTTTTTTTGGAAAATAAAGATATTTCCCTTATTATTCTGGATGTTATGATGCCTAAGATGGATGGGTGGCAGGCATGTAAGGAAATTCGTGCATTTTCAGAGGTTCCCATCATCATGCTGACTGCAAAGGGGGACGAAAGAGATGAATTGCTGGGGTTTGAGCTTGGTGTGGACGAGTATATATCAAAACCCTTTAGTCCCAAAATTCTTGTTGCAAGGGTGGAAGCTATTTTACGGCGCACATCAGGAGTGTCACAGGAGGAGCTTTTGGTTGCAGGAGATATCGAATTGGATATTGCCGCTCATACCGTAAAAGTAAAAGGAAAGAATATAGAACTGAGTTTTAAGGAATTTGAACTCTTGAATTATTTTGTTGTAAATCAGGGTGTTGCGTTATCAAGGGAAAAGATTCTTAATAACGTATGGAACTACGATTATTTTGGCGATGCAAGAACCATCGATACACATGTGAAAAAACTTCGCAGCAAGCTGGGGGACTGCGGCGACTATATCAAAACGATATGGGGTATGGGTTATAAGTTCAATATAGAAGAGGAATAAAATGCTTAGACGATTTAAATATTCATTGAGATTTAAGTTAACAATGCTTTTAATGATCATGATGACGCTTACAATATTTAGTTCTATTGGAGTGACGTGGCTTAGTGTAAAGACGTATTTCCTGGGGGAGTTAAAATACCGTATGATCAATATGTACAATGAGATTGATATGGTATTTGCAGCACAGAATCTGACGGAACAGGAACTAAAAGATAATCTATCAAAGATTGCAGCAAAAGGCGATATCACATTTTTTGTCCTTTGTTCGGATGGTGAAACGGTATATACGAACACCAATGAGAAAAGTGAAATGAGAGAAAGTATGCAGTCGATTGCGAACCTTTTAAGGGAGACTGATGAAGATAACTTAAATGATTTATATGTGAATGGAAAAGTGGGCTATCACATATTTCACCAAAATTATGATAAAAAGATGAATTCCAATTTCTATGATCTGGTAGGAGTCTTAAGTGACGGAAGTCTGATTACCCTGAGAGCTTCTGCCGTAAGATTTAATGAAAATGTTGTTACGACCATGCAGTTATATTCTTATGTGGGGATTTTGGCAATTATAATCGGATGCTTTGCCATGTTTTTTGTGAGTAGTTTTTTTGTAAGACCTATCCATGAAATGGCGGTTGTTGCAAAGAGGATGTCGCAGCTGGATTTTAATGCGAGAGTGGTTAGTCATTCAAAGGATGAGATTGGAGAGCTGGGGAACAGTATCAATTCTATGTCTAAAGAGCTGGAGGCAACCATTTCAGAATTGAAAACCGCAAATGCCAGACTTACTAAGGATATTGAAAAGAAAACCCAGATTGATGAAATGCGCAAGGAATTTTTATCCCATGTATCCCATGAGTTAAAGACACCGATTGCCCTGATACAGGGATATGCAGAGGGGTTAAAAGAAAATATTTCAGACGATGCAGAGAGCAGGGAATTTTATTGTGAAGTAATTATGGACGAGGCTGACCGCATGAACAGTATGGTAAAAAAACTTCTTGCTTTGAACGAATTGGAATTTGGGACAGACAGGATTAATTTTGAGCGTTTTGATATTGTAGAATTAATGCGTAATATTAATACATCTTCAGATATCCTGCTTCAGCAAAATCAGGTTGCCCTTCATTTTTCATACGAGACCCCTATATATGTCTGGGGGGATGAATTTATGATAGAGGAAGTATATACAAATTATCTGACAAATGCGATACATTATGCACCGGAAGGAGGCAATGTGTCTATCAGCCTGACAGAAAAAGATAATCTGCTAAGAGTAAATGTCTTTAATGAAGGAAATTCTATTCCAGAAGAAGAGTTAGAGAAAATCTGGATTAAATTCTATAAAGTGGATAAAGCCAGAACGAGAGAATATGGAGGGAGCGGCATCGGTCTTTCCATAGTAGCGGCTACCATGAAACTGCATGGTAGAGAATATGGGGCATACAATGAAGAGAATGGTGTAGTATTCTATTTTGAACTGGAAGTGGCAAAGCAGAACTGCCATAGTGAAAAATGTTGAAGAAATACTGATTTCGTGATAAAATAAATCCGATACTAATGTTTAAGAATAGAGGGGATAAATATGCTGAAAAGATTTTTTTCATTAAGTTTGTTAATTTTATGCAGTATTTTGTTAACAGGATGTAATACAGTGAGAGATTTATCAGAAGATGAAACAAGATTGATAGCAGAATATGCAGCCAGTGTGCTTCTCAAATATGATATTAATTATACAGATCGTATAGATGAGGGCGATAAAGCGTTAGAAGATAAGAAAAGTGAAGAGTCAGAGGATCAAAGCACACAGGAAGAGGTGACAACACAGGAAGATACCTCGGCGGCATCAGAGGCAGGCGGTGGGAATGCCGGGAAGGAAAAAGATACAGATTCGGCAGCCTCCATGGGAACAGAAAGCGATATTGCAAAGATAGCCGGAATAAATGGTGTCTCTATAACTTATAAAGATTATCTGCTTACGAAGGAATATCCTACCGGGGAGGAGAACAGCGAGGCTGTAGATTTAGAAACGGAAGAGGGGTATCAGCTGCTTGTATTACGATTTAAAGTAGCTTGTACATCAGAATCTCCTGTTGATATTTCATTATTGGATAAAGCAATAGAGTATCAGGTTATCTGCAACGGAAATCTGGCGGCACAGCCAATGTTAACGATTCTGACAGAGGATCTTGGAACGTTTGATATGACAGTCCAACCAGAAAAGGAAGAGAATGCAGTTTTAGTTTTTCAGATAGCCGATGATGTCAAAGAAAAATTAGAAACAATAGATCTCAAAATACACTATAACGGGACAGATAATATGATTACAATATTGAAATAAGGGGGTTGCATATTTATGGATACAAATATTTTACTGGAAAGCGGAACGAATGAATTAGAGGTGTTGGAATTTACAATAGCGGGAAATCATTATGGTATTAATGTTGCGAAGGTAAGAGAAATTCTGCCAATGGCTAAGATTACACCTGTACCGAATGCACATCCATGTATAGAAGGGATTTTTATGCCCAGAGATGTTATCATTACTGCGATTAATCTGGTAAGGGCACTTGGTTTTCCAGAAAATCCCAATCAAAAAAGCGATATGTTGATTATTACTAATTTTAATAATCTGAATATTGCCTTTGATGTGGAACAGGTATTGGGAATTCATCGTGTATCTTGGACTGATATTGTAAAGCCTGATGCTACGGTGAATGCACCGGGAGCAGGTATTGCGACAGGTATTATTAAAAAAACAGATTCCCTGATTATAGTACTGGATTTTGAACGTATCGTAGAGGAGATTTGTCCAGAAACTAGTCTTAAGATGTCTGAATTAGCAGAACTAGGGGAAAGAGAGCGTAATAATATTCCTATTTTGTTTGCAGAGGATTCTCCGATGCTGCAAAGATTGGTGTCGGATGCACTGGCCCAATCAGGATATATCAATTTACATACGTATGCCAATGGACAGGAGGCATGGGATAAGCTTCAGGAACTTAAAAAGAATAACGGAGTTGACTATGGTGCCAGATGTATTATTACAGATATTGAAATGCCGCAGATGGACGGTCATAGGCTGATTCGCCTGATTCGTAATGATGAGGCGTTAAAGCATATTCCTATTATTGTATTTTCATCCTTAATCAATGATGATATGAAGCGGAAGGGAGAGAAGTTAGGAGCAGATGCCCAGATATCGAAGCCAGAGATTGGACAATTGGTTACCTGCATTGACAATTTGGTTGTGAATGGAGTAGACGGAAACTGATGCTTCAATGTTTATATGTGATGACCATATAAGATTTATGTAATATAAAAGGACTGCATTAGCAGTCCTTTTATATTGTGTAAAGTGTACACAATATTAATCGAGAGTAAATTCACCTCTGGTATCTTCATTAAAAACACAGTATACCATATTTTCTTCAGGTTTAACATATAGCTGAAGAGAAGTAAGTTCAGATACTTTTTTTCCACCGTTAGTCCATATTTTCTTTGCTTTTGCTACTAAATCCTTTTCTTCCAACTGCTTTTCCTGATATTCAACATACAAAGTAGATTTCATAAAAATTCCTCCTCTAAATAAAATTCAGACACTTATACTATATAATAAATATTTCTAAAAAGCAATACCCTAAAATTGTTGATGTTTCTTGTTAATTTGTAAAAGGTATGTTACAATAGCTATGTTTATTTCGTATTTATAAATTATATGAAGGGGTGTCTTTATGGATGAAAATTATCTTGACAATCTTTTGAATGAGATTTCATTAGATAAAGAAATTGACAACATCATTGAAGATGAATTAGATAGCCAGATGCAGGAAGAGAGACTGCAAAGAATGGAGGAGAATGCCTTATCAAGAGAAGCAGCGTTTAATCTTGGTTTGGAAGCGGATGCCAATCAGACAACAGAGGAAAATGATCTGCATTTTTCTGAGTCTCAGATAGATGAATTGGATCATTTGGATGATTTGGCAGATCTGGATATAGGTGATTTAGAGTTTTCAGATATTGATTTTAATGATTTGGACGTTACTAAATTAGATGGTGCCGGAGATAGTAATTTGGATGGGATTTTAAATGATTTTAATGAGAATCTTGAAATTAATGATCTTTATCAGAGCAATGACTTGGGAAATCAGAATGAAGGGCAGATACCAGCTGCACAGGGTATATATGAAGAACAGGCAGATTTGAATGCAGATGCATTTGATACAGATACATTTTTAGACAGTCTGTTGGAGGAAAACGATCCTTCCAAGGGACAGCCGATGGCTGATTTGTCAGATACGAATGCTTCGGAAATGGATCTTGATGCTGCTATTAATTTTGAAAATGCAGGACAAGGAGAGAATGTCCAGAAGTCTGCTGAGATGGATTCAGAGGATCTTGATGATTTATTATCTATGCTGGATTTAGAGGAAAAGGCTCCTGAAACCAATATGCAGGAAGCTGAAGCAGATAGTGCAGAGCCTGATATTTCATTGCTGGCTGATTTGGATGATATTGAGGAGTTAAGCACAGAGCCGGTTAATAAGAAAAAAACTTTTGCACAGATTCTTTTTGGAGATCCTGATGAGGACGATGTTTTATCCGAAGAGGAACTGGCACGGATTGAGGCAAAAAAAGCAGCCAAGAAAGCAAAAAAGGATGCTGCAAAGGAAGCCAGAAAAGAAAAATCAGAAGCAGCCAAAGAGCAAAAAGCTATTAAGAATGGGCAGAAAAAAAAGGAAGAGGCAGAGAAGAAGCGGCTGAAAGCAGAAAAGAAAGCAAAGCAGAGAGCAGAAGAACTTGCAAATGCTGAGCCGGAAAAGAAATTGAACAAACCTGTGGTCATCTTTATATTTTCAGTATTTTTAGGTGGAACCTTTTTATTTTATATGGCCTCCAATAATTTTAGCTATACACAGGCTGTTAAGAATGCGGCTACTTATTTTGAAGGTCAGAAATACCGTAGTGCCTATAACGAAATTATAGGGATAGAGGTAAAGGAAGATGATAAGGATTTGGAAGACCGGATTTATACTGTTATGTATGTGGAGCGGCTATATGAATCTTATAACAATAATATAGAGCTTGGAAGGCAGGAAAGAGCATTAGATGCTTTGCTTCGTGGTGTGGATAAATATTATGAGCATTATGAGGAGGCTGGGCAGTTAGGGATTACTGCCGATTTGGACTATTCTTTTGCCCAGATACAAACTGCTCTGATGGAGAATTACGGTATTACATTGGAACAGGCGTTAGAAATCAACAAGGCTGAAAATGATAAGTATGTAGAATTGATAAACAGCTATATTAAGAGTGACGCTTCAGAATAATGATATAGGAATGGAAGTGAGTAGATGATAGCGATACTGGATTATGATGCAGGTAATATTAAAAGTGTGGAAAAAGCAGTGGCTTATCTCGGTCAGGAGGCAAAAATAACAAGGGATAGAGATGAAGTTTTAGCTAGTCAGAGCGTAATATTACCGGGTGTCGGCAGCTTTGGAGATGCTATGAGAAAGCTGAAGGAGTATGGGCTTGATCAGGTGATTTATGATGTAGTAGATAAGAAAATTCCTTTTTTAGGAATATGCCTTGGACTACAGCTTTTATACGAAAATAGTGAAGAGGCTCCGGGAGTAATGGGGCTTGGATTGTTAAAAGGAAGGATTCTCCGGATACCTGATTGTCCGGGGCTTAAGATACCGCATATTGGATGGAATTCCCTTAAAATCAGACCTGAAGCAACCCTGTTTAAAGGTATTAAGGAAAATCCATATGTATATTTTGTGCATTCCTATTATTTAAAAGCAGAAAATGAGAAAGAGGTGGCAGCAACTACTGATTACTCAACACTTATTCATGCCAGTGTGGAAAAGGATAATATTTTCGCTTGTCAGTTTCACCCGGAAAAAAGTGGAGCGATAGGACTTTCTATATTAGAGAATTTTCTTTCTTTACAATCTCCGCTGAAGGAGGGATGTTGATATGCATACAAAAAGAATTATTCCCTGTCTGGATGTGACCGGCGGAAGGGTTGTAAAGGGCATTAATTTTGTAAATTTGAGAGATGCAGGTGATCCTGTGGCTGTGGCAAAAGCATATGATCAGGCAGGAGCTGATGAACTGGTGTTTTTGGATATTACGGCGTCTTCTGATGCAAGGAATATCATGATTGATATGGTAAGACATGTGGCCCAGACAGTATTTATTCCATTTACAGTGGGTGGTGGAATAAGGACAGTGGAGGACTTTAAAGCAATCTTAAGGGAAGGTGCGGATAAGGTTTCCGTTAACTCTTCAGCAATCGATAACCCGCATCTGATTAGTGAAGCTGCTGATAAATTTGGCAGTCAGTGTGTGGTAGTTGCCATTGACGCTAAGAGACGGTCTGATGGTTCAGGCTGGAATGTGTTTAAAAACGGTGGAAGGATAGATGTAGGATATGATGCAGTAGAATGGGCAATAAGGGCTGAAAAACTGGGTGCCGGTGAAATACTGCTGACAAGTATGGATTGCGATGGAACCAAGGCAGGATATGATATCGAGTTAACCAGAACAATTAGTGAAAATGTTTCAATTCCGGTGATAGCTTCCGGAGGAGCAGGGACAAAAGAACATTTTTATGATGCATTAACGAAGGGAAAAGCTGATGCAGCTTTAGCCGCATCTTTATTTCATTATAAAGAATTAGAGATTGCGGATTTGAAAGAATATCTTAAAAACAAAGATGTACCAGTCAGAGTATAGAATGATTACGATTAGGGAAAATGATATTACAGTACGGGAATATCTTACAATCCGTGCTGAGGTGAAATGGAGAGAATTATTAGAGGTACAGGCTGAGCAGGCATTACTTAACAGTCTTTTTGTAGTAGGGGCATATGAAGGAGAACGTCTTGTAGGAATGGGCAGAATTGTCGGTGATGGAGCAGTAATATGCTATATTCAGGATTTGATGGTGATTCCTGAATATCAGCATAAAGGCGTTGGCTCACTTGTGATAAATGCCTTGATTGAATATGTGGAAAGTCTTCAGGAAACAGGAAGTCAGATGATGCTGTGTCTGATGTGTGCAAAAGGGAGAGAATCTTTTTATGAAAAGCACGGATTTATTGCCAGACCTACCAGTAAACTGGGTCCGGGAATGATACAGTATCTTGAGTGTTAAGGTGAACAGGCAATTGATTTTGTGTATCAGGATTGATTGCAGATAGAAAGTGGAGATTGACAATGACGAAGGTAAAAAATTATTGTAAGAAAGTCGGAGCAGTAAGCTTTGTATTTCTTCTTATATGTGTTTTAGTGACTGGATGCAGTGGGAAAAAGAATAAAAACGGTTCTATGAAGTCAGAGGATGGCAGGAGTTATGGAGGCGTTATCAAAGCTGTGGCAGGTGACAAGGTAAGTACTGCTTTTTTTGATGTGACAGTGGATAAGGCTGTCAAGTATTATACTTATCAGTTCGAAGACGGACTTTATCAGGCAGATGAAGGTAATGCATATCTGATAGTAACGTTTACGATTCAGAATACCTATGAAAAAGATCTGCCGATGAGCATTACGGATTTTACCCTGGATTTTGAGGGGAATGAGGCAGATAGTGTCATCACAGGATATGGTAAGTCAGATTTACAACAGGAAGACTTTATGGAAAATATTTTTACGCTTAAGAGAGGAGAGAGTATTACCAAATCGGTCTTGTTTACGATAGAAGATAAATCTGAGTATACATTAAAGTATTTGGAATATTATGAAGACAAATTTGAAGGGGATTCTTATGAAATCAAGATAAATCCAGAGCAGCAGACAGTTACTACACAGTCAGAGAATAGTGAGACATCTGCATCCCCAGATACGGAAGCATCAACGGAACTGCCTGTGGATTCTCCCGGAACATCGGAGTCTACGGAAGCTGCGACGGAAGCCCCTGCTGCTTCAGAGGAACAGGCGGAAACGGGTGAGCAGACACCAGTTGAATAACGGCAGGATGCAACATTTGAGGGTAGGGTGAATATAATAATAAAAAGCGTTTTAGGATATTCCTATGGATATGCAGGACTTTGATTATAATAGTGACGAAAGAAGACGTCCATCAGGATGCAGAGGATATGTGCATGTAATTGAGGCGGGAGATACATTATATAAGCTTGCCAGAAAATATGATGTAAAGTTATTTGATATTATGCGTTTAAACCCGTATGTAAATGTATATAATTTGCAGATAGGGGATGAAATCTGTATTCCGACTATGGCATCCAGACCGGAGAAAACTTATGTTGTCAACGAAGGTGATACGATTACAAAGGTTTTAAAAGCTTTTGGTGTGGATTTTGAAACTCTTGCAAGATGGAATCCGACTTTGTTAGAGGTAGAACTTCCGGAGGGATTGATTTTAAAACTGCCGTTAAGACAGCCAAGGGATTTGCAAGAAGATGACGATGATATGGATGATGATGATTAAAATATGAAACAGGATAATGCAGGTGCGTTTATGCGCACCTGTAAATATAAATATAAGGATGATGCATTATGGATTTTATGACAAAATTAGAAAGAAAATTCGGAAAGTTTTCGATTCCCAATTTGACTGTGATTTTAATTGTAGGTTTTATTCTGGGATATATGATTGAGATATTCAGTCCCGCGGCATTAGAGCTGATCACACTGGATCCTGCAAAAGTTATGCAGGGACAGATATACAGGTTGATCACCTGGGTTGTGATTCCACCGGGACCACCTAGTATTTTTATCATTATTACGTTGATGTTTTATTTTTCAATTGGACGAACCCTTGAAAATTCATGGGGAGATTTCCGATATACGGTTTATATTCTTTCTGGTATTATTTTTACGGATATTGGAATTGTGATTACGTATTTTGTAATGAAGCTTATGGGACAAGCTGAATTATTGAATTTGTACTACGAATACGGATTTTATGGTGCATCTACTTATTATTTATGCATGAGTATGTTTTTGGCATATGCTTTCATGTTTCCAGACATGCAGGTGCTGCTCTATTTTATTATTCCAGTCAGGGTAAAATGGTTGGGATATCTTGACATTGCATATCTGGTTCTTACAATCCTGCAATATGGCATGATGGGATATTATACGGGAATGGTAACGGTAGTTATGTCAGTATTTAATTTTATTTTATTCTATTTTGCAATGAAAGGAAGAGGAAGAATCAGTCCTGCACACCGGAAGAGAAAAAAGAGTTACCGCCAGCAGGTGCGGCAGACGCAGATTCTGACCAGACATAAATGTGCAATTTGCGGTCAGACGGAGGAAGATAATCCTGATTTGGAATTCAGATATTGTTCGAGATGCAAAGGAAATTATGAATATTGTCAGAATCATTTATTTACCCATCCACATAAAAAGTTCTGACTATATGATGTGATAATATATAGAAGAGGATATGGAATCAATGAAAAAAGAAGAGAGAAAACGCTTGAAAGAAATTATGCAGCATACTGATTTAGAGAGGAATCTGCCGGCTTATGCAAATGCATATATGAATGCAGTATATGAATACAGCCTGATTCATCTCGTACTCAATTATTATACGATAAAAGAAGTACAGGATGAATCGGGAATTATGACACATGATACATTTCTTTTGGAAACATTGGAGCAGATACATACTCTTTTGTTTAAGACTCTGCTGACAGATGAGATAAAAGAGAATGATACTTCCGTAATGGAAGAAATAGATGCTATCCGTCGGAAGATAACAGCTAAAATGACAGTGCTTACGGCATATACAGATGCTTTGCAGATTTATGAATATGTATTGAACCGTGTAGAATATGGTATTACCGGGGAGGTATTTGAAGTAGAAGAGAGCGAACTGGCAGCAAAGGTATTTCAGTATCTGTTTCATGATAATGATACAATGGTAATCAACAGCAAGATTCAGATGGTGACTGGTCAGCTGCCGGTTCGTATGACAAAGAGCCGGTTCTTTGATTATCTGACCAACACGCTTAATATATATAATGGGTCCGAAAAGTCTTCAGTTGATGATTTTACGGATATGCTGAAGTCCACGGTGTTATTAGAACTTCCAGAAGGATTTAAGGAAGCATATCCTGAAATCTGGAAAGTGATTAATGTATTAGAGCATACAGAGTTTAAGACACTGTCATTGGAGAGTTATCAGGTATTGTCAGAACAATTTTCCGTTACGACAGCACATCTGACGGAATTGGTCAGTGATTATCTTTTAATGATGGAGATTGTGAACGATTTTTATGCTGCATTGCTTGCAAGACCGTATGAGAAAAATGAAGAGGCTGGTGTTACGGCATGTATTTCCATGCTGACGGGACTGCATGGAGCTTTTTTGTCAGATAGTGATATTCCGGAAAATGTAGACGAAGGTTTTATAAAAATTGAGGGTTTACAGGAGACTCTTGGAGAAGATATTTTGCAGTATGAGAGCATATTGAATGATGTAATGATGGATCATAGTGATACGATTTCATGGATGATGACAGATAAGATATTTACCAATTTGCTAATGATATCCAAGCTGCTATCCGGCAGTCTGTTTATTGATCTGACGGAGGAAAAAGGTGAGGAAGAGATAGCAGATTCTTCTTACATAACTGCCAAAAGAGATGAGCTGGTTGGAATGCTGGCAGATTTTTTTGACAAACATACTAAGGAAGTAAACCGCGCGGTTATGGCGGCATTGTTTTCCAATATGCCGGTATTGTTTAATTCCCAGCAGGAGATTAAGGATTATATTGAATACAGTCTGAATCATTGCGGTAATTCAAGTGAATTAATGGCATGTGCCAAAATTTTAGAAGAGATGATGGAAGAGGAATAGCATACAGAGGCAGGTGGAAAAATGGATATCAGATTTCATGAAAAATTTTATACTGATGGTCTGTCCGACAAGAAACTTGCTTCCGTTAAAAAAAAGATAAAAAGAAAATCACCTAAGATAAATTTGTTTTTGATTACATTGCCGGTTGGAAAGCAGGGAATATTAGAAATATACTGGTATCCAGAGTTATTACAATCCTTTTATCAGAATATGGATATAGAGCTGACTGTAGTTGGAATCGCACGCAGTAAAGAAACGGCTTTTGAATTGATTAAAGCGGTGATAAAAGATATAGGATATGATAAGGGGCAAATTCCCGTAAAACAGTTTTTTAAGGAGTGTAAATGATAGTACCTATTTTAAAGATAATCGGAATCATTCTTCTGGTTATTTTAATGATTATTATTTTTATATTGGCCCTCGTGCTGTTTGTTCCTATCCGTTACCGTTTTTCCGGCAGCCGCCATGATGTGTGGGAAGGTACGGTTTGTGTTCAATGGATGCCTGTTTTCTTAAAGATAGAGGCATTTTTTAAAGAGAATCATTTCAGATATACGGTAAAGCTGTTTGGCGGGGTGGTTATGACCAATACGGGTGTGAGACTTTCCTGGATTGGGAGAAGATTTTTTTCTTTTGAAGAAGAAACAGATACAGTAGAGGAAAATGTGAAACAAAATGTTTTACATCAGGAATCCCAAAACAGGGATGGTCCGCTTGAAAATAGGCATATAAATGATACAAATTATAATACAAATATAAATGAGCAGGGAGAACAAAGCACTTATTCAGATAATAAAAAGAAAAAACAATCTATTTTTCGGAAAATACAAAAAAGGATAGATGAATGGAAACGAAAATGGAAGCATCTGAAAATGAAACTGAAAGAAATCAGTCATAAAAAGGATGCGTTGCTAAAGGTATATCACTCGAAACGGTTTGAAGTTGTCAGGCAGGATTTAAAGATTTACATGAAGGAAATTTTTATGATATTGAAGCCTGGACACTTGGAGGGATATGTGCATTTTGGTACAGAAGATCCTGCTTTAACCGGAAAGATTCTTGGAGGATTGGCACTATCACTGCCGTTGTATCAGGAGTTTTTGGATATCCGGCCGGATTTTGAAAAAAAATGTTTTGATGGAAGCCTGAAAGGAAATGGAAAAATATATATTTTTTCAATTGTAAAACTGGCATTAAAGGTTATATTAAATAAAAATCTTATAAAAGTAACAAAGAAAGTGCAAACTATAATAGAAGCATAGGAGGGTCAAAAAATGGCAAATGATTTTAATTCGACAGTAGGTTCTTTATTTCAGGGAATGGATAAGTTTCTTACAACCAAAACTGTAGTGGGGGACCCCACAACAATCGGAGATACGATTATTCTACCGCTGGTAGATGTAAGTTTTGGCGTGGCAGCAGGTGCGTTTGCAGATGGACAGAAGAACAATGGTGCCGGCGGACTTGGAGGAAAAATGACAGCAAGTGCGGTTTTAGTTATTAAAGACAATCAGATTCGTCTGGTAAATGTTAAGAATCAGGATACGATTACTAAGGTACTGGATATGGTTCCAGATTTGATCGACCGTTTCCAGAAGAAAGAGGAGGCAGAAGAAAGTTCAGAGGAAGTTGATACTGCTGTATCTAATATTTTGGATAAGGAATAAAAAGTTGTCACGAAAGAAGCAGAACCCGAATATACTGTTTTATAGCAGGTACATGTATAGCATGGAGGATATATGAAACGAGTGTGGGGTTTTGCTTTTTTCTGGTTCAGTGTTGGAATGATCGTAGACTTACTCTTGGAAGGTTTTTGGAATTTTTTTGTATTAGTGGTTTCTTTGTGTATTGCATATATTCTGTTTTGCAGATGCTGAAGCCGGCAGTTTATTTTGAAATAAAAAAAGAGAACCGATGGTCCTCTTTTCGTTCTTATACTAAGCTCTCTCTACTTTTCCGGATCTTAAGCATGAAGTACAAACATAAATTCTCTTAGGTGTACCGTTAACATTTGCTTTAACCTTCTTAATGTTTGATTTCCACATCTTGTTAGATCTTCTATGAGAATGGCTCACCTTGATTCCGAAATGAGCAGCTTTATCACATACTGAACACTTTGCCATGACTTGCACCTCCTTGAATATATTAACCTATCGGTTTACAACACGTCAATTCTAACAGAAGTGCCAACAGAATGCAAGCATTAATTTAAAAAAATGTTTCTTTTTTTTATTTATACTTGCGTATGATTTATAGGAATGGTATGATAAGCATTATCAAATAATAATATTATATAGGATTAAACTGGTCACAAATAATGGAGGGATTTATATGAAGATAGAAGTAGAGACAGGCAATGGTGACGTCATCATTGAAAGTGAAGTTATTGCACAATATGCAGGACTTTCTGCAATTGAATGCTTTGGTATTGTCGGAATGGCGACTGTGAATATGAAGGATGGATTTGTAAAACTCCTTCGGGGAGACAGTGTTTCCAAAGGTGTTAATGTCCGGGTTGCTGAAGACAATGCGATTGCAATTGATTTTCATATTATAGTGGCGTATGGGGTCAGTATTTCCACAGTGGCAGAGAACCTGATGTCTACGGTCCGTTACAAAGTGGAAGAATTTACCGGTATGCAGGTTGAAAATATTAATGTCTTTGTAGAAGGCGTACGGGTAATTGATTAGGAGGGTATATGAGTCAGAATATGAGTGTCAATGCAAAAAGTCTTCAATATGGATTTTTAGCAGGTGCAAAAAGAATTGAAGAAAAGAAAGATTATATTAATGAGTTAAATGTATTTCCGGTGCCGGATGGAGATACCGGAACAAACATGACGCTTACCATTACTGCTGCTGCAAAAGAAGTTGCGGCTATTAGTGAGCCAACCTTTGCAAATGTGACAAAAGCAATGTCTACCGGTTCCCTGCGTGGGGCAAGAGGTAATTCGGGTGTTATCTTATCCCAGCTGATTCGTGGTTTTTGTAAGGAATTAGAGGGAAAAGAAGAGGTTGTCATTGAGGATGTTGCAAAGGCTTTTAACCGTGCAGTTGCAACTGCCTATAAAGCAGTTATGAAACCGAAGGAAGGAACAATTTTAACTGTTGCAAAGGGTCTTTCTGATAAAGCATCAGAGCTTAGCAAATCCAAAAAGGGGCTTTTGGAATTTGCAACAGAGGTATTGGAATATGGCAGGGAAGTGCTGAATCAGACACCGGAGATGCTTCCTGTATTAAAAGAAGCAGGTGTAGTGGATTCCGGTGGAGAAGGCCTTATGACAATTCTGGAGGGGGCTTTTGATGCACTTACGGGCAAGGTGTCTTATGATTTTTCAAATGGATTTGATGCAGGCTCCATCGAGGGAAAGACGGCACCGGATGCATCAGGTCTTAAAATGTCTAATTCTGTCGGTATTGACCGTAAAGAGATTGATACCTCCCATATTAAGTATGGCTATTGTACGGAATTTATTATTATGCTGGAAAAAGAGTATAATAAGAAGATTGAACAGGAATTCAAAGCTTATCTGGAGTCGATTGGAGATTCTTTAGTTGTTGTTTCTGATGATGAGATTGTAAAAGTGCATGTGCATACCAATCATCCGGGACTTGCATTTGAAAGAGGTCTTACCTATGGTTCATTAACCAGTATGAAGGTTGATAATATGAGGGAAGAACATAGGGAAAAGGTAATTATGGAAGCTGAAAAAATGGCATCCTTACAGGCGGCAGAGAAGAAGGCTTCCCAAAATCAGGAAAAAGAGGAGATTATGCAGGACCGACGCAGGGAATATGGCTTTATAGCCGTTTCTGTAGGAGAGGGAATGAATGATATTTTCAAAGATCTGGGAGTGGATTACCTGATAGAGGGTGGACAGACGATGAATCCAAGTACAGAAGATATGCTGAATGCCATTGATAAGGTAAATGCCAATACAATTTATATTCTTCCTAATAATAAGAACATTATTCTGGCAGCAAATCAGGCACAGTCTCTGACAGAGGATAAGGAAATTATTGTCATTCCGTCTAAAACAGCACCGCAAGGTGTAGCAGCTTTGATCAGTTTTGATCCATCTAAGAGTGGTGAGGAGAATTTAAACACGATGACAGAGGAGATGGGAAATGTCAAGACAGGTCAGGTTACTTATGCGGTAAGGGATACCAGCATTGATGGAAAATCTATTAATGCCGGTGATATTATGGGTATAGATGATGAAGGAATCAAGGCAGTATCTACTGATTTACTGACCTCTACGAAAGAATTGTTATCACAGATGGTAGATGATGATTCTGAACTGATCAGCATATATTATGGTGCGGATGTAAAAGAGGAAGATGCAAAAGAATTTGCAGATTATGTGGAAGATACCTATCCGGATTGCGATGTAGAATTTAACTATGGCGGACAGCCGATTTATTATTATATTATATCTGTAGAGTAGCAGGATTCAATATCAGGGGCTGCCGCACTAAGTAAAAAGTGTAATCTTAGTGCGGCAGTTTTTTGCTTTGGCAGAGAGGAAAAAATATGCATATAAAGGAACCTATTGATAGTCTGAAGGGAATTGGTCCCAAAACAGCAGTTTTATTCGAAAAATTAAAAGTATATACAATTGAGGATTTATTAAAGCTTTATCCCCGTAATTACTTAAGCTATGAAGAACCAGTTGATGTACAGGATGCAGAAATTGGGAAAAGGGTTACGATTAAAGCATCCATTCAGTCCTATGTAGATATTAAGAAGATACGGAGCCTTACGTTGGTCACCTGTACGGTAAAAGACGGAACAGGAAGCGTGAAGCTTGTCTGGTACAATTCCCCGTTTTTAAAACAGGTATTTCACATCGGACAAACCTTTATATTTGTGGGAACGATTGTTATACGGAACCATCAGCTTGTAATGGAGCATCCGGAATACTATACCGCAAGGCAATATGAAGCACTAATATCATCTTTGCAGCCGGTTTATCCTTTGACAGAAGGCTTAAGTAACAAAATAGTGACAAAAGCAGTAAATAGTGCATTGCATTTGGCGGGAGAAATAGAGGAACAGATACCAAAGGAGATTATAGAAAAGTTTTCCCTGATGCCGTTTGGGGAGGCTCTGACAGGTACACATTTCCCAGAGAGTATGGAACAGCTTACAGAATGCAGAAGCCGTCTTGTGTTCGAAGAGTTTTTCTGGTTTTTGGTCCATATGAGGATGGTACGGGAAAAAACTGTTAAAGCCAGGAATCAGTTTCCTTTTACAAATTGGGCAGAAACAGAGAGGTTTATGGAAGGTCTGCCTTTTGTGCTGACCAGGGGACAGAAGAAGGCATTAGAGGAGATAAGGGCTGATTTATCAGGAAGTACTGTAATGAACCGGCTGATTCAGGGAGATGTAGGATCGGGTAAGACTGTAGTTGCGGAAGCAGCATTGCTTGCAGCAGTGAAAAATGGGTATCAGGCAGCCTTTATGGCACCGACAGAGGTGCTGGCAATGCAGCATTTTGAAGGGGTCAGTAGAGATCTGGAGGTTTATGGTGTAAAAACGGCTTTGCTTTGTGGTTCTACCAGATTATCAGAGAAAAGAAAGATTTATGAAGCTCTGGCAAAGGGAGAAATCGATGTTCTGATTGGAACCCATGCACTTATTCAGGAGAAGGTAATCTACCAGAATCTTGCACTGGTTATAACAGATGAACAGCATCGGTTCGGGGTAAGGCAGAGAATGGCACTTTCCAGAAAAGGTGAGGAACCTCATGTGCTGGTCATGAGTGCGACACCGATTCCCAGAACACTGGCAATTATCATGTATGGAGACCTGGATATCTCTGTAATAAAAGATATGCCCGCATCCAGAAAACCGATTAAAAATTGTGTTGTAGGTCCTAAATACCGTCCTACTGCTTATAAGTTTATGCTAGAGCAGATAAAAGAAGGACATCAGATTTATATTATTTGTCCAATGGTGGAAGCAAGCGAGAATGTAGAGGCGGAAAATGTAGCAGAATATCGTGAGAGCCTGCTGGATATATTTCCGAAGGATGTTGTAATTTCCTGTCTGCATGGTAAGATGACACCGGATGAGAAAAATGGGATTATGAGTGAGTTTGGGGCTGGAAGGATTGATATTTTAGTATCTACAACAGTTATAGAGGTAGGAATCAATAATCCAAATGCCACTGTAATGATGATTGAAAATGCAGAGAAATTCGGACTGGCACAGCTGCATCAGTTGCGGGGGCGCGTGGGAAGAGGCGATTCCCAGTCCTATTGTATTATGATTTGTTCTTCGGAAAAAAAAGAGGCGGTAGAACGTCTTAATATATTAAATACATCAAATGACGGCTTTTATATTGCCAATGAAGATTTAAAACTCAGAGGTCCCGGGGATTTTTTTGGCGTCAGACAAAGCGGAGATATCATTTTTCATTTGGGGGATATTTACAATCATGCAGAGATCTTAAAACAGGCAAATGATGCAGTGGCATATCTGGAAAAGGAGAAGTATCCATTGGAGAAGCTGATTGAAGATGACAGCATTTATAATATCCAGTTATAAGGACATAACGGGAAAAGTCCTCATCAGGCGGACTGTTTTTGCTGAAACAAAGATATGTCCTGGTGATGAGAACTTTTCGGATTTCTAGTGTACTTTTACGAATTAGGGAAAGTTTACTTTCCGCTCATTTCGCGTTCCTGGGCCTCAATCATTTTCTTAACCATATAGCCGCCTACAGAACCATTCTGGTATGAAGTAAGGTCTCCGTTGTAACCGTCTTTTAACGGCACACCAATTTCATTTGCCACTTCATATTTGAATTTGTCTAAAGCACCTCTTGCTTCTTTTTTTGTCTTACTACTCATGATATTCGCCTCCTTTTTCTTAACGTGTCTATATGAAACAGCATTTTTATGCTGTATGAATAGTATTGGAAGATAAGAAAAAAATAAACTAGAAAGTCTTTTCAAGAATTGAAAAAAATAGAAATTTTATGTATACTTATATGAGATATATAAATTTGTAAAAAGAGAGGGAAACATGATGAAAAAACGGATATTTCAAATAGTATCCATTCTGTTAACGGTCGGAATGCTGTTAATGCCATTGGCCGGATGCGGCAAAAAAGAACATCCGGGTAATACAGAAAAGAATACTGTCACCGCAGAATCCAAAGAAAGTACGGAAGAAACAGCAGCAGATGAAAAAGGGACGGAAGAAGGATTTTCCGTTTATTTATCAGGAAACAACAGCTGGGAAAATAATGGCATGGTCTGTTCGCAATTTGACGGAACAATTAGGAATACGACGAAAGAATCAGGAAAAGACTGGAAGATATCAGTTACTGTGCCGGAAGGTGCAGTTTTGGAAAACAGCTGGAATGGTACATACTCGATTAATGGAAATACATTGGAGATTACCCCGGTTGATTATAATACAGAGATTGGTGCCGGGCAGGAGATTACCTTCGGTTTTATTATGGATACGAATGAGGTATTTACACCGGAAGAGGTTTTGCTGTCTATCGGAGGTAAGGAATACGCCATGAGTGAAGTTTCTGGAGATAAGGAAGCGGATAGCGGCAATTCTTCAGAAGACAGCAGCCAGGCACAGGAAAATGTATCAGTTGACAAGAAAGCGGTATCCACAAAAGATATTTCGGGAACCCCTTTAGACAATCATGGTGTGCTATCAGTAAAGGGGACTGATATTGTAGACGCAAAGGGAGATATATACCAGTTAAAAGGGGTATCCACCCATGGAATCAACTGGTTTCCTGATTATGTGAATAAAGAAGCTTTTTCTTCTTTGTCAGGATATGGAGTAAATGCAATCCGTCTCGCAATGTATACGGCGGATTATAACGGATATTGCAGCGGCGGAGCACAGGCCGATTTAGAAAAGCTGATTGAGCAGGGAGTGGCAGCATGTAGTGAACTAGGTATGTATGCTATTATAGACTGGCATATTTTAAATGATAATGATCCTAATCAGAATAAAGAGGCTGCAAAAGTTTTTTTTGAAAAAATGTCAAAGAAATATGCGGATTATGATAATGTTCTTTATGAAATCTGTAATGAGCCTAATGGAGGAACTACATGGGCAGATGTGAAGAGATACAGTGAAGAGATCATTCCGGTTATTAGAAAAAATGATAAAGATGCTTTGATTATCGTTGGAACCCCAAACTGGTCTCAGGATGTGGATATAGCATCAAAGGATAAACTGGAGGGATATGATAATATCATATATGCAGCACACTTTTATGCATCTACCCATAAAGGAGAAATCAGGGAAAAAGTGAAAACGGCAAGGGAAAACGGGTTGCCGATTATGATTAGTGAGTGTAGTATCTGTGAAGCCTCAGGAAATGGCTCTATCAATTATGAAGAAGCTCAGAGCTGGATGGATATGATAAATGAATATCATTTAAGCTTTTTTGCATGGAATTTAAGTAATAAAGATGAGCAGTCGTCATTATTAAAACCATCAGTTACCAAAACAAAAGATTTTAAGGAGGAAGATTTTTCGGAAACTGGAGCATGGTTTATGAAACAGTTTGGAAAATAGACAGAATATTCAGATAGTAATTGGGAATTTTCGTACATATGTTTTATGTAAACTGTTAAATATGGGAAGATATGACGGAAAGTGTTGACAAATCTAGGTTTTTTAATAAAATAGAGTAGGAGCATTATATGAGGGTAATTGCAGGAAAAGCCAAAAGATTACAATTAAAGACACCACAGGGGATGGAGACAAGACCTACTACAGACCGTATTAAAGAAACTTTATTTAATATGATTCAGGATGAAATTTATGATGTTTGTTTTCTGGATTTGTTTAGCGGCAGTGGGGGAATCGGAATTGAGGCATTAAGCCGGGGAGCCAGAAAGGCTTGTTTTGTAGAACAGAACAGGGTGGCTGTAGACATTATAAAGGAAAACCTGCGATATACTCATTTTGAGGAACAGGCAGAGGTATTGCACTGTACCGCTGTTGCAGCTCTTAAGATGCTTCAGGGGAAAGATTGTTTTGACATTGTATTTATGGATCCGCCATATGGCAGAGGATTAGAGACAGAGATTTTGAAAAATCCCGTTTTTTATCAGGTTTTGCAGGACAAAGCATTGATTATTATAGAAGCGGATTTAGATACAAAATTAAGTGAGGTGGAATTATCGGGATTTCGAATTCTGAAAGAAAAGATTTATAAGACAAATAAACATATTTTTTTAGAGAAAATCTAATGGAAATGAGGACAAAAGATTGAGCAGGGCAATTTATCCGGGGAGTTTTGATCCGGTGACATTTGGTCATTTAGATATTATTAAGCGCTCGTCTGCAATGTTTGATGAAGTTGTGGTCGGAGTGTTGAATAATAATGCCAAGAATCCGTTGTTTTCTACAAAAGAGCGGAAAGAGATGTTAGAGGAATCGGTAAAAGAGTTTGGCAATGTAGAGGTAATAAGTTTTGATGGTTTGTTAATTGATTTTATGAAACAGAATGATATTTCTGTAATTGTCAGAGGACTTCGGGCGATTACGGATTTTGATTATGAATTACAGATTGCACAGAGCAACAGAAAAGTAAGTAAAGAGACGATTGACACGGTATTTCTGACAACCAGTATTGATTATGCATATTTGAGCTCCAGCATTGTCAGGGAATATGCAAGCTATGGAACGGATGTTTCTGATTTTGTGCCGGAGTTTGTTGTAAAAAGACTGGAAAATCGTTTTAAACAATAAAAGCGAATCAAAGGATATTAAAATGGAGGAATAACAATGGGAAGAAAAAGTATTGAAGATGTAATGAATGAAATCGAAGATTTTTTAAACAGCTGTAAAACGGCAGCGTTATCATCTAATAAAGTGGTTGTGCCAAGAGATGAATTTGATGAGCTTTTCGGTGATTTAAAGGTGAAAATTCCAGCAGAGATTGACCGTTGTAAAAAAATCATGAGGAATAAAGAAGCGATTTTAATGGATGCCAGGAAGACAGCAGATGGTATTATCGCGCAGGCTTCGGAGCAGGCAAATCAGATGATTTCGGAAACAGAGATTATGGCACAGGCGAATCAGAGGGCATATGAAACTGTTGAAATGGCCAGGGTTCAGGCTAATGAAATGCTTGCCCAGGCAGCAGCAGAGTCGAACGAACTGCGTTTAGGCTCTATGCAGTATACCAGTGATATTATGATGGGAATCCGCAATTATGTGGAGGCAACGATGGAAGCAGAGCGCGCAAATTATGAGAATCTGCTTCAGGCACTGCATAACGATTATATGATGGCGAATGCAAATCTGGAAGAGATTCAGAGTCAGATTGTGGATTTTACAGGAGATCCTGACAGTGTGGTCAAGGCACCGCAGATGAAGATGGCAGCAAACGGAAAGACTGCGGTTCCGGAGCCCAAAGCCAAGGCAAGCGTAGTGCAGAAGGTGAAACAGGCAGTTGGAGTGAAGGAAGAAAAGAAGGAGGAGACAAAACCCCCCGTTAACATTCCTGATTTTATAACAAATGGTGATAAAGTGGTTCCGAATGAGACTCCTTTAGAGGCAAATGTATCAGTAAAGAAATCAGTGCAGGGTACTCAGTCAGTGGCAGAAGCTTCCGCAGCCAGAACAAGTCAGAGACCGCCTTTAAATCCGGTGGATAGATCAGGTCAGGCTCAGGGTATTCAACCGGCAGAAACGACAAAAGCGGCTTCCGCTGCCAGTATTTCACAAACAGCAGCTTCTTTGGCTGTGGAGACAGAAACTGGTGCAGGCGAAGGTGTACCGGCCGGAACCGGTCAGACAAAAAAGGTTAAGAAAAAAATTGTAAAAAAGAGAAATCCAGTGCTTCATACACCACAGACTGCTCAGGAGACAGTTGCAAAGACTTTAGAGGCAGCAGCGGCAGCTAAGGTGGATAAGACAGTTTATAAAGCAAATGGTGAACAGGCAAGAGAGGTTCCTCCTGTGGAGGGACGTATCACAAGAGGGCCGAGAGTAGGCCGGGGCATGGTAGAAGGGCATACACAGGCAGATGATGGCACAGACTTGTCAAATGCAGACAATGTTCCTGCCAAGTCTTTGGGTGTTGTGGATGATTTTTCTATGGAAGAGAAATTTTAAAAAGGCTAATGTGATTTAGTATTTATAGCATTAGCTTTAGGTAGATCAGGATAATGAAAAAGGTACCTGCGGATAATAGTATTTTATCCAGCAGGTATTTTTTTATGGAAGCCTCAGGATATTCTAAAACACCTTTTACCTGAAAGGCACTGCAAACTCCGCCAAAGGCTGACAGGGCACAAAGGAAAGACAGTTTGATTTCCAGAGGAAAATAAATGGTGTCTAATAACTTCAGCCCCGTGGTAATTTCTAAAAAAGAGAGCGGAAGTTTTAGAAGAGGATGCTTACAAAAGGGCAGGAGGATTACCAGTATGATTGAAAAAATGATAACGTACATACCGATCATGACCATAATCTGCGTTGCGTGTAAAAAAGTGTCTACAATACAAAATTTTCCCGATGGAGAAAGATTATGATTGGCTGCATATGCTTCCTGTTTTGAAGTACAAAACGGATAATAGATAAGGACAGGAAGATAAATTGCTGAGAGGAAAACCAGCAGCGGAATTTTTTCCTGTAAAATGTGAAGGTGGATATATCCGATAAGAAACATTGGGCTTGCCTGGCTGGAAAGGGCGAGCAGCCGGTTTGCTTTTTCCTGTGTCAGATATTGATTTTTGACGAAGTCATTTAATATTTTACCGCCGAGAGGATATCCGCACAGATTTCCAAGAAATACAGCCATGATTTCATAGATTCTGGATGGAAAATATTTCTGGAAGAACTGGGCGGCAGATTGATAGGCATTGGTTTCTGCTAAGGCATTGGTCACAAGAATAAAAGGAAGCAGAGAAGGAATCAGGGTTTGATACCATAAAAGAAGTCCGCTTCTAGTGCCAAGGATAGTCTCATTATGGAAGAACAGCAGCAGAAACAGCAAGGTAATAATGGTAATAAATTTCTTCATGGCATTCATCCAAACGGCTTTATTTTATTTTATGTTATAAATCCACTATTATGACTGACTGTTCATATTCGGAAGGTGTTCCAATTCCGTATTTATTAAAAAATGCCTGTTTATATAATGTACTGATAAGAATATCTTTTTCGAAACGGGAACCGGCATCCTCAGACAATATTTTTTTTGAATCAGTGACTTTGTTGATAACAGGAATGGTGCAGGTATTTTTCATTTCTTTTAAAACAGGAGAAGAGGAAGCAGTAAAGCCTAAAAGTCTTAAATAGGTAATATAGTTTTCCTGCTTTGCCTTTTGGATATCACTGTTTTTTTGGTTTAATAATATATTTAACAGGGCACGTTTGATACGGCTTGTAGTATAATTTTTACAAGATAGTCTGTTTAGGAGTACTTCTATATCCCAGGGATATTGTAAACAGGAGCTTAATTGGCAGGCCAGCTCTTTCGGCACTTCAAAATACGTATCCAGATGATTCCTGTTCTGCCATAATGCGTATTGTAAAAAAGGATAAAAATCAGACAGAAACAGTGGTTTTGCGTATTTTGATGAGGTTAATACAAGCCCGGCAGGTGCAGGGATATAATTATTTATCTGGGATAAAAGGGATGTCTGGCAGGTGGCTTCTTTGGATGCAAAAGGTATGGTGCCCCGGCATTGCTGCATTTTATTGCGCAAAGAAGAAGCGGAACATAAAGAATTGTTCAGTGATAAGTCGTGATAGCCGCTGCCTTGCCGCTTAATGATGCATGGTGTGATGGGAAGACTGTATTTTAAAATCGCTTTTAAGTATTCGATACCCAGGATGTTGTTGGGCTGTTTTAAGATTGTTTCACAAAAATCGTCCTGCAGACAGTTACAAAGGGCAAGAGAACGTGCCTTTGGAAAGGAAAGACCGGATTTTAGATGCTGTTTTAAAAGTATCCGGTAATCTTCCGGCTCTGTGACCAGAAAATCTGCAATTTTAAAAAATGTGTCAATATCATCATATTCTGCACCGAAGCAAAGGGTGTCAACAACACCGGTGGCAGCAAGGGCAAGGATGGCAGAAGATGCAAAATGCTCTGCACTTGCAGTGGAAAAAAGAGGTGGAAGTTCCAATATGATATCTGCACCGGATGAAAGGGCACATTTTGTACGAAGATATTTATTAAAAATAGCAGGTTCTCCCCGTTGTACAAAATCTCCGCTCATTATGACTATGATTTTTTTATCCGGAAAAAGTTCTTTTGCTTTTTGAATCTGGTACTGATGCCCGTTATGAAACGGGTTATATTCTGCTATGATTCCGATGTGTTTCATGTTATGCTCCGTTGTCTGTAAATTTTTAAAAACATTGTGTTTTCAAAAGTATACTATATTTTATCCGAAAAGACATTAAAAAATTTGAAATTATCTTTACAATGGGTTAAAATAATGATACATTAGGTTCATCATTTTACTTTCTGTATTTTCATATTTATTTTCCCAATATATTAAAATCGAAAATACATTCGATTTTTGGTTGACAAGTAATAGATAATATATTAATATAAGAAAAACGAACAAATGTTCATGGAGGTTGTTAGGATGGCGAATGAAGAGAAATTAAAGGCATTAGATGCTGCACTTGCAAATATTGAAAAACAGTTTGGGAAGGGAACTGTCATGAAGTTAGGTGATACCGCTGCTAGTATGAATGTAGAAGCGATTCCTACCGGATCATTAAGCCTTGATCTGGCATTGGGAATAGGTGGTGTGCCTAAGGGAAGAATTATTGAGATTTATGGGCCAGAGTCCAGTGGTAAGACAACAGTGGCACTGCATATAGTGGCGGAAGTGCAAAAGAGTGGTGGTATTGCAGGATTTATTGATGCTGAGCATGCACTGGATCCGGTTTATGCAGGAAATATAGGTGTAGATATCAATAATCTGTATATTTCACAGCCGGATAATGGGGAACAGGCATTGGAGATTACCGAGACAATGGTGCGTTCCGGTGCAGTGGATGTAATTATTGTTGATTCTGTTGCAGCCTTAGTTCCTAAAGCAGAGATTGATGGGGAAATGGGGGATTCCCATGTGGGATTACAGGCAAGATTAATGTCACAGGCATTACGTAAGCTGACTGCAGTGATCAGTAAGTCCAACTGTGTAGTAATTTTTATTAATCAGCTTCGTGAAAAAGTAGGAGTTATGTTTGGTAATCCAGAGACAACAACAGGAGGAAGAGCTTTGAAATTCTATTCTTCTGTTCGTCTGGATGTAAGAAGGATAGAAACACTGAAACAGAGTGGAGAAGTGATCGGTAACCGTACAAGAGTGAAGGTGGTAAAGAATAAGGTAGCACCGCCATTCAAAGAAGCGGAATTTGATATCATGTTTGGTAAAGGAATCTCCAAAGAGGGAGATATCCTGGATCTGGCTGTGAAGGAGAATATTATTAATAAGTCTGGAGCATGGTTTTCTTATAATGGAGAAAAGATTGGCCAGGGCCGCGAGAATTCCAAGATTTTCTTACAGGATAATCCTGATGTTGCATTGGAAGTGGAGAACAAGGTTCGTGCAAGTGCGGGGCTTGCAGAAGGAAACGAAGATGCGGATAATGTGACAGATACGGTTTCGGGAGAGAAATAGCTTATGTATATTACTGGAATTAAGCCAGGGAAGAATCAACGTTATCTTGTATACGGTGATGAACATTTTTTGTTTTCATTATATGGCAAGGAATTAAAGAGATATCATATCAGGGAAGAAGCGGAGATTGAGGATACACTGATTCAGTTTATTTTGCAGGAGGTTGTTTTTAAAAGAGCAAAGGAAAGAGCGTTATATTTGTTGGAAAGACGCCCGTTTTCTATCTGTATGCTGAAGGAAAAACTAAGTCAAAGTGATTATCCGGAACCGGTTATTGAACAGGTCATCATATTTTTACAAAAATATCATTATCTGGATGATGCAGAATATGTCAGCATGTATGTGAATACATATTCAAGCAAAAAAAGCAGGAAACGGATGGTTTATGATTTGATTCGAAAAGGAATTTCTAAAGATATAATCGATTCTTATTTTGAAGAGGTTGAATATTCAGAGAGGGAATGCTTTCAAAAGCAGTTCCAAAAATATACAAAGGGCAGAGATTTGGAAGACCGGATAGTAAAACAGAAAATTTTTCGTTATTTTTATGGAAAAGGGTTTCAGGTATCTTTGATTGAAGAAGCTTTAAAAAGATAAAAGTAAATAGTTGGAAGGAATAGTTTTGGATTTTCACAACAGTTTTAATGATTTTTTTCATTATTTTTTTACTTTTACTTGACATAATGCACAAAAAAAGATAGAATTTAACTGTTGCACTTATGTTAAGTGCTTCGATAATTTAATAAGGAGGTGCTCCTGTGCAAGCAAGCTATTTTATTGTTTTTGCTATTATTTTAATCGTAGCTGTGGTTGTGTCATGGATTTTGTCCCTTACATATCGTAAGAATGTAGTGGAGAAAAAGAATTCGGATGCAGAAGACAGAGCGAGAGAGATTATAGATGAAGCTGTAAAGAATGCTGAAGCTAGAAAGAAGGAAATTCTCCTGGAGGCAAAGGAAGAGTCGATTAAGACAAAGAATGATCTTGATAAAGAGATTAAGGATCGTCGTAATGAGATGCAGAGAATGGAAAAGCGTGTGCTTTCCCGGGAAGAGAATCTGGATCGTAAGACTGAAGCTGTTGAGAAAAAAGAATCAAACCTTGCATCTAGGGAACAAGCTTTAGAGAAGCAGAAAGCAAAAGTAGAAGAGCTTGAATCAAAAAGATTACAGGAACTGGAGAGAATCTCTGGATTAACCTCTGAACAGGCAAAAGAGTATTTATTAAAGATTGTTGAAGATGAAGTAAGACATGAAACCGCAGTTCTAGTAAAAGAGTTAGAAACTAGAGCAAAAGAAGAAGCAAGTAAAAAGGCAAAGGAATATGTTGTTACAGCTATTCAGAAATGTGCTGTAGATCATGTTGCAGAGACTACAATTTCTTTGGTTCACTTGCCGAATGACGAAATGAAAGGTAGAATTATTGGACGAGAAGGTCGAAATATCCGTACCTTAGAGACGATGACAGGTGTAGATTTGATTATTGATGATACACCAGAAGCAGTTATTTTATCTAGTTTTGATCCGGTAAGAAGAGAAGTGGCAAGAATTGCTCTTGAAAAATTGATTGTGGATGGAAGAATTCATCCTGCAAGAATTGAAGAAATGGTAGAAAAAGCGCAAAAAGAAGTCGAACAGATGATGCGGGAGGAAGGAGAGAACGCAACTTTGGAAGTTGGTGTTCAGGGAATTCATCCAGAGTTAGTCCGTCTGCTTGGTAAAATGAAATTTAGGACAAGTTATGGACAAAACGCATTGAAGCATTCAATGGAAGTGGCACAATTGTGTGGTTTATTGGCCGCTGAGATTGGTGTGGACGTTCGTATGGCAAAGCGTGCAGGTCTTTTACATGACATTGGTAAATCTGTGGATCATGAAATGGAAGGTTCGCATATTCAGATTGGTGTAGATTTATGTAGAAAATACAAAGAGTCTGCATTAGTGATTAACGCTGTGGAAGCACATCACGGAGATGTAGAACCGGAATCATTAATTGCATGTATTGTACAGGCAGCAGATACGATTTCTGCCGCTCGTCCGGGTGCAAGACGTGAGACATTGGAAACATACACAACCAGATTAAAACAATTAGAAGATATACTAATGGATTTAAGGGTGTTGATAAATCTTTTGCTATTCAGGCAGGTAGAGAGATTCGTGTTATGGTAGTTCCAGAACAGGTAAGTGATGCTGATATGGTACTTCTGGCCAGAGATATTTCAAAGCAGATTGAAAGCTGAACTGGAATATCCCGGACAGATTAAGGTTAATTTGATCCGTGAGTCGCGTGTTACGGATTATGCCAAATAGACAAAAAGGCATTTTGCTTTGATACGAGTTCCGAGTCCGAAACTAATTAGTTTCGGGCTCTTTTTTTGCATGTTTTTTGAAGAATTTCATATACTTTTATAGTATATGAGGTGTTTTTGAGAATGAAAAATCAGAATGAATATTATAAAAATTCATATTATACATATTTGCCGGTATTTCTTGGAATGTTTGCAGGAAGTATTTTGTTTCTGGTCCTGATGGCATTTTTTGAGACACAGATTATGGAACAGGGATTAGAGGATTATAAGTTTGGCGCCGTATTAAATCTTCCTGTATGGAAGCTTGCTCTATATATCTTGAAAAGAAGATTAGGACAGTTGTTCTTGTTTGTGATTGTATGGCTGCTTTTTTCCTATCCTGTCGCTGCTTTTGGTTTTAACGCCTGCTTTGGAGGATATTATGGTATCGTAGTATGCAATTTATTTATAAAATTTGGCTGGCAGGGACTGGTATATAGTATGGTATGCTTTTTTCCGCATTATCTGTTCTATTTTACTGCAATCTATTTTTCAGGCAGATGGTTTTACTGGATGTCTTCCAGAAAGAATGCGGCTTACGGAAATGTTAATAAGTTACAATATCTGGTTAAAATTTTTGTAATATTTTTCTTGGTTTTTATAGCATTAATTTGGGAAATAAAATTTCAAAAAAATATTTTAAATTATTTTTACCAATATCTAGTATAAAGATATTATGTTAATACCCCATTTGGTGGAAAAACTCAAAAATCCTTGTTTTATAAGGTTTTCGGGTAAAAATAATGTTTGATTTTATGTAAATTAAACATTATAATAAGAATAGTGATTACATGAAATAAGGGGTTAGAGAATGTTACAAAGGATTGATGAGTTCGTTGATTATTTAACAAATGTAAAACGGGCGAGTAAAAACACAATTGCATCATATAAGAGGGATTTGGTAAAACTTAACAATTATTTAACAGATTCCGGTTGTCAGGATATTGTTCATGTTACCAGTACGAATCTTAATTCTTATGTGCTGATGGTTGAGAAACAAGGGATGTCTACGGCGACGGTTTCGAGAAATATTGCCTCGATCAAAGCTTTCTTTTTATATTTGTTAAAGCAGGGAGTGATTTCAGAAGATCCAAGTGAAACATTAAAACCTCCGAAAATAGAAAAAAAAGCACCCGTTATTTTAACAATAGAAGAAGTAAATTTATTATTGGAGCAGCCTAACGGAACCGCCCCCAAGGATATTCGTGACAAGGCTATGCTTGAATTGTTATATGCCACTGGCATCCGGGTTTCTGAATTGATTAATCTGAAGGTAAAAGATATTAATCTGTCTATGAATTTCCTGCAATGTCATGATGATAATAAGGAACGTGTGATACCGTTTACAAATGAAACAAAAGAGGCATTGGAGGAATATCTTAAAAATGCAAGGGATGCGATGTGTAAGGAGGAGCAGGAATATCTGTTTACGAACTGTCAGGGGTCTCCGATGACAAGACAGGGTTTTTGGAAGATTATAAAATATTATTCTGCAAAAGCTGGAATTAAAAAGGATATTACACCACATACTATTAGACATTCTTTTGCAATGCATCTGGTAAATAATGGAGCTGACCTTAAGTCTGTACAGGAGATGCTTGGTCATTCGGATATTTCCACAACACAGATTTATGCAAAGGCAAATGCAAATACAAAGCTAAAAGAGGTATATGAAAAGGCACATCCGAGAGCAAATGTATCCTAAAGAGCATGTGAAAAAAATATGAATTATTTGTAACTTATATGAATTTATAGTATAATCATATAAGTATGTAAAAGAGGGCTATGTTACATACATAGTCCTTTTTGATTAATATTTGAGGTGATGGAATGAAAGAGTATAGTATTGAAACAAATTGTGTGCAGGCTGGGTATAATCCGAAGAGCGGAGAACCGAGAGTCGCACCAATTGCACAAAGTACAACTTACTATTATGAAAAGGGAGAAGATGTAGCCAAATTATTTGACCTGGAACCAGGTTATATGTATACACGTTTAGGAAATCCTACTTTTGATGTAGTGCAGCGCAAGATTGCGGCACTGGAAGGCGGTGTTGGTGCGTTGCTGACTTCATCAGGACAGGCTGCTGTTACACTGGCAGTCTTAAATGTGTGTGGTGTCGGTGACCATATAATTGCACTGAATTCTCTATATGGAGGGTCTGTGAATTTACTGGGTGTCACATTTAAGAGAATGGGAATTGACACTACTTTTGTAGATACGGATATCAGTGAAGAAGAGCTTCGAAGCAGAATACAGGATAATACAAAGGTTGTTTTTATTGAGACATTGACAAATCCAGGTCTGGAGATTCCTGATATAGAAATGTTTGTTAAAGTGGCCCATGATAATGGAATCATAGTGATTTGTGACAATACATTTGCAACACCGATTTTTTGCAGACCGTTTGAATATGGAGTGGATGTTATCGTGCATTCTACTTCCAAATATATGGATGGTCATGCAGTATCTTTAGGGGGATGTATTGTAGATTCCGGAAATGGTAATTGGGAAACGGGAAAGTATCCAGGTCTGACAACACCAGACGAGTCCTATCATGGTGTTACTTATACAAAGGATTTTGGAAAAAGTGCTTATATAGTAAAGGCAAATGTACAGCTTATGAGAGATCTGGGTTCTACTCCCAGTCCGATGAATGTATTTTTGTTAAATCTTGGTTTGGAGAGTCTTCATGTACGTGTAGAAAGACATGCTCAAAATGCATTAAAAGCAGCACAGTTTTTAGAGGCAAACGAGAAGGTAACCTGGGTGAATTATCCAGGGCTTCCCGGAAATAAATATCATGCTATGGCAAAGAAATACCTGCCCAAGGGAACATCAGGTGTGATTTCTTTTGGTGTCAAGGGTGGAAAAGAAGCAGCGATGAAAGTAATGGATAGTTTGAAGCTTGCATCAATTGTGGTGCATGTGGCAGATGCAAGAACCTCTATCCTGCATCCGGCCAGTACAACACACAGACAGCTTACTGACCAGCAGTTAAAGGATGCGGGGATTCTGCCTGAATTGTTACGGTTTTCTGTCGGTATTGAGAATATTGATGATATTATAGCAGATTTAGAACAGGCTCTTAACCAGATTTAGAACAGGTTTGTGCGGATGCAGGAGGAAAGTCGGATAAAAGATCTGGCAGGGAACGATTGTAAGTCGATACTGGAGAAAATGATCATGATTGAAGTAAAGAATCTGAAAATGGCATATGGTAAACGTGAAGTGTTAAAGGGAATATCCTTCCATATAAAAAAGGGGAAAACAGTAGGTCTGTTGGGAGTAAATGGGGCAGGCAAGTCAACTACCATGAATCTTTTGACCGGATATTTAGCACCGTCAGAAGGAGAAATTCTGATTCATCAGACTGATATGAGAAAATACCCCGGCAAAGCCAAAAAATATATTGGTTATCTTCCGGAAATTCCGCCGTTATATAAAGATATGAAAGTACAGGAGTACCTTATGTTTGCTGCGGCTATCAAGGGAATTCCTGAGAAAAAGAAAGAAGTAAAGAGAGTGACCGCTCTTTTGGATGTGGAAGACAGGAAAAATGATTTTATAAAAAATTTGTCAAAAGGATACCAGCAGCGTATAGGGTTTGCACAGGCACTTTTAGGAGATCCAGAGGTTCTGATATTGGACGAACCTCTGGTTGGTCTGGATCCGGCAGAAGCGAAGAAAACAAAGGAATTGATTAACAGTCTGCGAGAGGATCATGCGATTATTATCAGTTCGCATATTTTATCCGAGATAGAGGAATTGTGCCATGATATTTTGATTTTGAAAGAAGGATTATTGGTGCTTGATAATTCTACGGTCAGTGCGAAGAGAAGAGCCAACCGCAGGGAATACCGGCTTACCATAAAAGGTGACAGAGATAAAATACAGGATTATCTGGAAAGATTTGATGGATTACAGAATATTCAGTATTTAGGAGAAAAAGAACCGGGGGTTTTTGAATTTTCAGGGATTGCCAAAAATGCAAGGGATATCAGGGACAGTATTTTTTCTTATCTGGTCAGTAGGAAATTGAATGTATATGCTATTACAAAAGTTGAGACTTCATTAGAGGATGTATTTATGGAAGTTAATAGTAAGGAGGAACAGTAAATGACAGCAGTTTTTAAAAAAGAATTGAAAATGTATTTTACATCCTTCTTCGCTTACTTTTATTATGGTCTCTTTTTTTTAGTGCTTGGTATTTTTTTTGTTGTGAACTGTCTTAATACTTATAGTACACAGTTTGGGTATTATGTACTGAGCAGGGGATTTCTGGTCATTGTAATGATGCTTCCGTTTTGTACAATGCGTCTGTTTGCACAGGAAAAACGAAGTAAAACAGACCAGTTGCTGTTTACGGCACCAGTATCGGCATTTTCGGTTCTGTTAGGGAAGTATCTGGCAGCTATGGTATGCATCATGGTTCCGGTTTTATGCAGTCTGATTTATCCAATTCTCATATCGGGACAGGGAGAAATGAGTGTACGTTTTCTGGCAGGAACTTATATAGCAACGGTTCTGGTAACAATGGTTCTGTTATCGATTGGATTGTTTCTCTCTTCGCTGACATCTAATGTTGTTCTGGCTGCTGTCGTTACCTATGGATTTTATGCAGTTGTTATTCTTGGGCGGATTATAGAAGGAATCACAAACACGGAAGCTTTCTATTATATTATTCACAATACATCTCTTTATAATAAATATTACGATATGATATCGGGAATTGTAAGAAGTGGTGATATCATTTATCTGCTCTTATTAATTGCAGGATTTTTCTTGTTGACATGGCTTGTTTTGGAAAAAAGAAGAATAGGCAGTAAGGGTGTGGCAATAGGAATGGTTTTCGTGATATCATTGGTTGTTTTGATCAGTGGAATGGCATTTCGTTTTACAAAGGTTTATGACTTTACGGCAGAAGGTCTGCTTACGCTTTCAAAGGAAACAGAGGAAACAGTGAAAAATATAAGCAAGCCCACGGATATTTATTATATCGGAGCGAGAAGTCGTGCAAATGCGACCTATCAGGAACTGTTTAATGAATATGCCCGCTTAAATGAAAATTTAAAGTTTCACTACAAAAATGTGGAAACTGACAGTGCTTTTCGGGAAAAATATCTGTATAATGTTTCCGGGATAACAGAGACCAGTATTCTTGTTGTCTGCGATGAAAGATATATTTACCTGGACAGTGAGGATTATATTTCTACAGTACAGACATCTCCATATTCCCATAAGAGCACATTGGAAATTGAAAATCAGTTGACAAGTGCGATTTATTATGTAAATTCGGAAGAGGTAAATAAAATTTGTACCGTAACAGGTCATGGTGAGGAGACGTTAAATAGTAATTTCAGTAACCTTTTGCGTTTGAATAATTATGAAACGGAAGACTTGGATCTGGATGAGGTTACTAATTCCATCGATACAATGATTCCGGAGGACTGTGAGGCTGTTTTTATGAATGCGCCCCAGGTGGATTATTCAGAGGAGTCTTTAAATGTATTAAAAGAGTACTTAGAGGATGGAGGCAGTCTTTTTGTATCCATTGATCCGTTAAATGAAGAGGTGGAAGGTCTCTTTTCATTTCTGAAAGAATACGGACTGGAACTGAATCAGGGGGTTGTAATTGAAAACGAAGAGGAAAATTATGTATATGATACTGCTTATTATTTAATGCCAAAGATACAGGACACAGAGGTTACCAAGTTTCTTTTAGAAAATAATATGCGTGTGCTTACGATGACCAGTAAGGGAATCGTAAAGGAAGGAAAAGCAAACGGCTATAACTGTACGGATATTCTTACAACAAGCGGTAAAGCATTTTCAAAGATTACTGATTTTGAGAATATGACAAGCAAAGGAGAAGATGATATCGGAGGACCTTTTAGCGTTGCAGCACTTGCACAAAATCCAGAGAAGGGAAAGGTATTTCTGATTACCTCCAATATCTTTTTTAATGAGGAGGTAGATGCAGATTCTGCAGGGGCAAACCGCAGATTTTTCTTGTCTGTTATGGATGGGCTTACCGGAAATGATACAGGAATCCTGGCTGCGGGAAAGGAAGTTGGCAATCAGGTTGCTTTATATCCCAATACCCTGCATAACATGTTAAAGATTATAACGATTGTAATTATTCCGGTTCTGATTGCAGTCATCGGAATTGTAGTGATGACAGTACGCTACAGATATATGTTCTTCAGTTTATTAAGAAAGAGGAAAGAGGATGCATATGACGAAAAATAAGAGAAAGTTATTAATTTTTATATTGTTTTCCCTTTGTATGATAATCTTTTTGTGTCTGTTTTTAACTAAGCAGCGGTCATTTGCTGCGTGGATAGAAGAAGAGGATGGTAAAAGATACGAGAAAGAAGACGGAGAAATGGCTACAGGCTTTTTAGAAATAGATGGAAAACGCTACTATTTTGATGAAGAAGGGTATTTGCAGACAGGTAAGTTTTACGTTAAGGAAGAAGAGAGCTATTATTATGCAAATAAAAAGGGTGTAATCCAGGCGGGCGTCATAAATACGAAAAACGGGTTTTATATAACGGATGATGCAGGCAGAATTCAGACAGGATTTGTACAGTATGAGGACAGGAGATATTATTTTAATTCAAAAGCTGAAATGGAAACAGGTTGGATTAAGGTTGATGAAAATTGGTATTATACTGATGATACTGGTGTGGTAGCAACAGGTTTTATTACTTTGGATGGCTACAGATACTATTTGGGAGAGGATGGTATCAGGGTAAGTAATGCTGTTTTGGAGATTGAAGGAATCACCTATATTTTTAATCAGGATGGGAGTGTAGATGAAAATGCAACAGCCCTATACCCGGTGTATCAGTATTTTACCCAGAAAAGGAATGAGTATGGGGTTTCTGTTCCGGTATTGAATCCTAAGGTACAGGCCTGCGCAATCTTAAGAGCAGCAGATTTGACTGGAGGGTATCATGCAGTAACAGAGGGTGAAAGCTCTATAGAGACACTGTTGAAAAACCGGGGGGTAAAATGCAGCAGTGGATATGAATTTTCATATGGCGGAATAGAGGGATATGGTCTGGAACAGCTTTTTATGGATATCAAACGGGATATCAATATGGATGCTGTATTAAAAGATCCGTCTGTAACAGGAGTAGGTCTCGGTTTCTATCAGGTGGATACGGTTTCTTATTATGATATTATTTTTATATGCGAAGAGGCAGATACGCCATGATGAACTCAGGGTGTTGACTGAAGATGTGGGAATTTTCCCTTTTGGCAGATTTCATATATCTGTGCAGACATGGATACCTGATTTTGGGAGACTGAAATATAAAGATGGGGCTGTGGCAATTTATTTTTTATGCGGCAGCCCCGTTTTTATGAAATATTATTTATCATAGAATTTTGAGAGATTGTTCATAGTTGCTGACATATTTAATAAAAGTGCATCCAGTAAAGTGATAGCAGCCATGGATTCTACGACAACTACCGCACGAGGGACAACTACAGGATCATGTCTTCCCTTGATGGATATTTCTATTTCTTCATTATTTTTATTTACAGTATGCTGTGTTTTTAAAATGGAAGGAGTCGCCTTAAAAGAGGCACGTAAAATAATGTCAGAACCGTCACTCATACCGCCTAAGATACCTCCTGCATGATTGCTGTATTTTGTGATCTTATTCTCCTGATCTATTTTGAAGCCATCGTTATCTTCAGAACCAGTCATTTTGGAAACCCTGCTCCCATCGCCGATTTCAACGCTTTTTACGGCACCTATAGACATAATGGCTTTTGCAAGGTTGGCATCTAATTTTTCAAAGACCGTGTCACCAAGACCTGCGGGAACACCCTTAATAACTGCTTCTACGCATCCTCCAACAGAATCGTGATTTTTTGTCATTTCGATAATATATTCACCGGCTTTTTTAGCAGCTTCGGAATCTGGCATATAAATCTGATTGTTGAGAATCTCATTTGCATCAAATTTGGAATCATCAATTTCTATGCTGCCGATAGAACGGGTATAAGTTGTAAAGGAAATACCGAGTTTGTTCAGAATTTTTACGGCAACAGCACCGGCAGCAACACGGGCAGTAGTTTCCCTTCCGGAGGAACGACCGCCGCCCCTGTAATCCCGGAATCCGTATTTGGCATCAAAAGTATAGTCTGCGTGTCCCGGTCTGTAATAAGAAGCAATCTCACTGTAATCTTTGGACTGCTGTGTTTTGTTATATACAATCATAGAGATTGGGGTGCCAGTAGTTTTTCCTTCAAATACCCCGGACAGAATCTCTACAGAATCATCTTCTTTTCTGGGGGTAGAATAAATGGATTGTCCCGGTTTTCTCCGGTTTAGAAATGGCTGGATGTCACTTTCCGAAAGCTCAAGCCCTGCCGGACAGCCGTCGATTACAACACCGACTGCTTTGCCGTGGGATTCACCCCATGTTGATATTTTAAAAATAGTTCCTAATGTTGAGCCTGCCATGATATCCTCCTTATTGTTGTGATTATAGTTTATAAATAATGAATATTTAATATTCTGTAGCAATATTTCTCATACAATTAATTATTTTAGGTTTGTACACAGTACCCCTATCATAACAGAGCCTGACAAAAAAATAAAGTAAGCATTTACAAAAAATCATTTTTATGCTATTATACCAACGTGATTTAACCGTGACTCAGATTTAGGACACTCCGACCTTTGTCTGGGTGACAGGCGATTATTATTTTATTAAGGAGGATGTTGTTATGGTAACATCAGAGCAGAAGAAAGAGCTTATTGAAAAGTACGGCCGTGGAGCAAATGATACAGGTTCACCTGAGGTACAGATTGCATTACTTACGGCAAGAATTGTTGATTTACAGGATCATTTTAAAGCACATCCAAAGGATCATCATTCTAAGAGAGGTCTTCTTAAGTTAGTAGGACAGAGAAGAAATATGTTGGCTTACTTAAAGAAGGTTGATATTGAACGTTATAGAACTCTTATCGAAAGCTTAGGCTTAAGAAAATAACATTCAGTTTGGCATGAGCCATGCGTAAGAAAAATAAGGAACTGCATCGTATGCTTGCATACAGGATGCAGTTCCTTATTTTTCTTACATAGGGCGAAGCCCATGACCGAGATGAAGCGAAGCGGAATCGAGGTTGCATGGCGAAAAAGGCGAAGCCCGTGACCGAGATGAAGCGAAGCGGAATCGAGGTTGCATGGCGAAAAAGGCGAAGCCCGTGACCGAGATGAAGCGAAGCGGAATCGAGGTTGCATGGCGAAAAAGGCGAAGCCCGTGACTGAGATGAAGCGAAGCGGAATCGAGGTTGCATGGCGAAAAAGGCGAAGCCCGTGACCGAAGCCTGAGACCTTGGAGAACGAAGTGGTCAGGTTCGAAGGTATGCAGAGCTGATGAAGCGAAGCGGAATCGAGGTTGCATGGCGAAAAATTAAAACATATATATGAATTTTTTTCCTTTTCAAAGGCTGGCAAGTATGATATACTATATGCGATTGTGATAAGGCATAGCCGAGACTTCTGACGTGGCGACAGCAGGTCTGATTGATATCTGAATACAGGGTTTTAGAGAAATACTGTGGTCAGGTCAGTTGTTTCGGTGTCTTACCCAAGATTACCCATGAATTGGGAAAAGAATAATGTTTAAGGAGAACAGATATGTACAAAAAGTTTGAAATGGAACTTGCCGGCAGAACACTTCGTGTGGATGTTGGACGAGTTGCAGCACAGGCAAATGGTGCGGCATTTATGCATTATGGCGATACGGTTGTATTGTCAACCGCAACGGCATCGGAAAAGCCAAGGGAGGGAATAGATTTCTTTCCACTTAGTGTAGAGTATGAAGAGAAATTGTATTCCGTAGGGAAGATTCCTGGCGGATTTAACAAAAGAGAGGGAAAAGCAAGTGAGAATGCGATTCTTACTTCTCGTGTAATTGACCGTCCAATGAGACCGTTATTTCCTAAAGATTATCGTAATGATGTAACATTGAATAACCTTGTTATGTCAGTGGATCCGGAATGTTCGCCGGAGCTTACGGCAATGCTTGGTTCTGCCATTGCAACTGCAATTTCAGATATACCTTTTGATGGACCTTGTGCAACTACACAGGTTGGTTTGATTGACGGTGAGTTTGTATTTAATCCGAATGAGGCACAGAATGCAGTATCTGATCTAAAGCTGACAGTGGCTTCTACGGCAGAAAAAGTCATTATGATTGAAGCAGGTGCAAATGAGGTGCCGGAAGATAAGATGATCGAGGCAATTTATGCGGCACATGAGATTAATCAGCAGGTAATTGAATTTATTAATAAAATTGTTGCGGAATGTGGAAAACCAAAGCATTCTTATACAAGCTGTGCGGTTCCGGAAGAATTGTTTACAGCAATCAAAGAGATTGTAACTCCTGAGGAGATGGAGAAGGCAGTTTTCACTGATGAGAAACAGGTCAGAGAAGAAAATATCCGCCAGATTACAGAGCGTTTGGAGGAGGCTTTTGCTGAGAATGAAGAATGGCTTGCTGTATTGGGAGAAGCCATTTACCAGTATCAGAAGAAGACTGTCCGCAAGATGATTTTGGTAGATCATAAGAGACCGGATGGACGTGCGATTTCCCAGATTCGTCCGTTGGCATCAGAAGTGGATATTATTCCCAGAGTACATGGTTCTGCCATGTTCACACGTGGTCAGACACAGATTTGCAATGTGACTACGTTAGCTCCGCTTTCAGAGGCACAGAAGGTAGATGGACTGAATTTATTAGAGACGTCCAAAAGATATATGCATCAGTACAATTTCCCGTCTTATTCTGTGGGAGAGACAAAGCCGTCCCGTGGTCCAGGACGCCGTGAAATTGGTCATGGTGCTTTGGCTGAACGTGCATTGATTCCGGTGCTTCCTTCAGAAGAAGAGTTTCCGTATGCTATTCGTACCGTATCCGAGACCTTTGAATCCAACGGTTCCACTTCTATGGCATCCACCTGTGCATCCTGTATGTCGCTGATGGCAGCAGGTGTGCCCATCAAGAAGATGGTTGCAGGTATTTCCTGTGGTCTTGTAACCGGTGCAACAGATGATGATTATATTGTACTGACAGATATTCAGGGATTGGAAGACTTCTTCGGAGATATGGACTTTAAGGTAACTGGTACGAAGGATGGTATCACAGCAATTCAGATGGATATCAAGATTCATGGTCTGACAAGACCGATTGTTGAAGAAGCTATAAGAAGAACCAGAGAAGCAAGATTATATATTATGGATGAGGTAATGTCAAAGGCAATCGCAGAACCGAGAAAGACATTAGGCGAGCTGGCTCCGAAGATTTGTCAGTTAAAGGTTGATCCGGAAAAGATTGGTGAGATTATTGGGCAGCGTGGTAAGACGATTAACGGTATTATAGAAGAAACTGGTGTGAAAATTGATATTGATGATGACGGAACAGTTGCAGTCTGTGGTGTAGATCAGGCTAATATTGATAAAGCACTTAAAATTATCCATTCAATAGTTGATCCGATTGAAGTTGGCAGCATTTATGAGGGGAAGGTTGTACGCATTATGAATTTTGGAGCATTTGTAGAACTTTCACCGAATAAAGATGGTTTAATTCATATTTCCAAGTTATCCAAGGAGAGGGTTGCAAAGGTTGAAGATGTTGTGAATATCGGAGATACCGTTAAGGTAAAAGTACTCGAGATTGACCGTATGGGTAAGATCAGCTTAAGTCTTAAGGATGCAGTAGAAGAATAAATCAGAGAATAGATGGTTTCTGAGTTTAAAGAAGTATCATCATAAACATAAAAGGGACTGTCGCATATCATATCTTAGTGCGGCAGCCCCTTTTACAAGTTGAAAGGAGAAAGATATGCAGTATGGTTATTTTAATGAGGAAGCAAAAGAATATGTAATTACCAGACCGGATACACCGGCACCCTGGGCCAATTATCTGGGGTCACCGGCATATGGAGCAATTGTGTCCAATAATGCAGGGGGATACAGTTTTGAAAAGAGCGGAGCACATGGAAGGATTATCCGTTATATTTTTAACCAGTTTGATCAGCCGGGAAGATATGTTTATCTAAGAGATGATGACAGTAAGGATTACTGGTCAGCATCATGGCAGCCGGTGGGAAAACCTTTGGATGAGTATAAGAGTGAGTGCCATCATGGAACCGGTTATACGAATATGATAGCAGAATATGCGGGTATCCGATCTGAAGTTTTATATTATGTGCCGCTTAATAAAACTTATGAGGTATGGAGATTAAAGGTAACAAATCAATCAGATAAAAAGAGAAAATTATCTGCGTTTGGATATTGTGAGTTCACTAATGACAGCAATTATGAACAGGATCAGGTGAATCTGCAATATACGTTATTTATTACCAAGACTTACTTTAATAATAACAGGGTTTATCAGACAATTAACGAGAATATTAAAAAGGATGTTGACGGAAATAAGACTGCTTCCAGATTTTTTGGACTGGCAGGCAGCAAAGTGGTATCGTATAACGGTGATAAGGAAAGTTTCCTCGGAAGATATCATGGTTACGGTAATCCGGCAGCAGTGGAAAATGGAAAATGTGACAATACACTTAATTATAATTCCAATTCATGTGGTGCATTGCATACAGAATTGGAATTGGAACCTGGTGAAAGCAAGATAGTTACTTTTGTGCTGGGAATGAAATCTGATGAAGAAGCAGATGCAATTCTTGCAGGATATGAGAGCGTAGAGCAGGCAACAGAGGCAGAACTTAATGAATTGAAGAATTACTGGCATGGGCAGCTTTCTCATCTTCAGGTAAAGACACCGTCAGACAGCTTTAACAATATGGTAAATACATGGAATGCGTACCAGTGTTTCATGACTTTTATCTGGTCAAGAGCAGCTTCCTTTACTTATTGTGGTTTGCGTAACGGTTATGGCTATCGGGATACGGTACAGGATATTCAGGGTATCATTCATTTGAATCCGGATATGGCATTGGATAAAATCCGATTTATGTTATCTGCCCAGGTAGATAATGGCGGAGGACTTCCGTTGGTTAAATTCAATCACAATGCAGGTCATGAAGATACACCGGATGATGATTCTTATGTAAAGGCAACAGGGCATCCTGCATATCGTGCAGATGATGCATTATGGCTGTTCCCAACTGTTTATAAATATATTGCTGAGTCGGGAAATGTAGATTTTATGGATGAAGTAATTGTATTTGCGAATGGCGGTGAGGGTACAGTATATGAGCATTTAAAGAGAGCGATTGATTTTTCTATGAATCGTTTAGGAAATCATGGTATGCCGGCAGGACTTCATGCAGACTGGAATGACTGTCTTCGTCTTGGCAAACAGGGTGAATCAAGCTTTGTTGCCATGCAGCTTTACTATGCAATGACTGTAATCAGAAAGTTTGCAGAACGCAAACAGGATAAGGAGTATCTGGAATATCTGGATAAGGTACAAAAGGAACTGGGAGAGACTATTCAGAAGACCTGCTGGGAAGAAGATCGTTTTGTCCGTGGATATAAGGAAGACGGAGAAATTATTGGTTCTAAGTATCATCCAGAAGCTAATATGTGGCTGAATCCACAGTCATGGTCTGTTATTTCTGGTCTTGCGACAAAAGAACAGGCGGAGCTTGCATTAGAGTCCGTGCATAGAGAGTTAAATACTCCTTATGGTGTAAGACTGATGGCGCCTTCTTACGTGGATCATGCATTTGACGGAGCACTTATGCTGTTGTTTAATCCTTCTACCAAAGAAAACGGCGGTATATTTTCACAGCCGCAGGGCTGGATTATTCTGGCTGAGAGTTTAATGGGTCATGGAAACCGTGCATTTGAATATTTTAATGAATCCTCGCCTGCATCCATGAATGATAAAGCAGAGGTTCGTAAGCTAGAGCCTTATTGTCATGGTCAGTTTACCGAAAGTTCTGATTCTCCGTTTGAGGGGCGTGCTCATGTGCACTGGCTGACTGGAACAGCATCTACGGTTATGGTAGGATGTGTAGAGGGTATTTTGGGTCTCAGACCGGATTTTGAAGGTCTACGCATGAATCCTGCCATACCTTCTGACTGGAAAGAGTTTACAATGGACAAGGATTTCCGTGGCAGAAAGCTGCATATAACAGTTAAAAACCCTAACGGAAAAGAATCCGGAGTGACAAAGCTTACATTGAATGGAACATTGTTACAGGATAATTATATTAAGGCAGATTTATTGGAAGAGACGAATGAAATAGTCATTGAATTATAATATCTTCTTAAATACAGGGGAGAGATATATGGAAGTGTTACAGATTCTGCTGCATAATAAGATGTTTATGGCACCTGTTTTGGGATGGGCAGCAGCACAGGTTTTAAAAACCATCATTAATTTTATCATTACAAGAGAATTTCATGCAGAACGTCTGATTGGCAGTGGAGGAATGCCTAGCTCCCATTCAGCCACAGTAGTAGGGCTTATGTATGCAACAGCATATTGTAGAGGAATTGAGGGGTTTGAATTTCCGATGGCGACTGCATTAGCGATCATTGTAATGTACGACGCAATGAATGTAAGGATGGAAACCGGAAAACAGGCAGTCATACTGAATCTTTTTTTGAAAAGTGAAGAAATAAGAAAGCATTTGAAGGATGCAGAAAGAGGTGAGTGGGCCAAAATTATATTAAAGGAATATGTGGGCCATACACCGATTCAGGTAATAGGCGGTATTTTTGTGGGAATCATTGTGGGATATCTTGTTTGTCATTTCTTATAGGTTCGGATACCGTGAATATTAAATCATATTTTTGTAATACTAAAGAGGAAGAGAAATTCTTCCTCTTTTTTGTGGGGAAATTCTTAAAATTGTTTTATATAATGATTATAAATATTCGATGTCGGGAGAAGAAAATATGAAGCAGACCAATAAAAGTGAACAGGAACTTTGTGAAACGGAGATAGAACAGGCCAAAACTGAACAGATAAAAGAGAATGGACAGCTTAATTTAAGCGATAATGCATATGGGTATAAAATCCATTTGTTAAATATTATTGGGGAGATTGAAGGTCATCAGTGTTTGGGACCTGCTACCAAGACAACAAAATATGAACATATTTTGCCGGAACTGGCCAAGGTAGAAGAGGATAAAAGCATAGAAGGTCTTCTTGTATTGTTAAATACGGTGGGTGGCGATGTGGAGGCGGGACTTGCTATTGCGGAAATGATAGCTTCTTTGTCGGTTCCTGTGGTGACACTGCTGCTTGGCGGAGGACATTCTATCGGGGTACCTCTTAGTGTGTGTGGAGATCATTCCTTTATCGTACCTACTGCGACTATGGTAGTACATCCAATCCGCATGAATGGGACTGTGCTTGGGGTGAAGCATAATTATGAATATATTGACAAAATGCAGGACAGAATTATTTCTTTTACCTGTTGTCATTCTAAAATAAAGGAAGCGGATATGAAAAAGATCATGTTTAATACAAATGAACTGGCAAAGGATGTAGGAAGTGTATTAGTGGGGAAAGAAGCGGTGAAAAGGGGGTTGATCGATGAGGTAGGCGGAATCCGGGAAGCGTTTTCTTGTTTATATAGCTTGATAAATCAGAAAAAAAATAGTAGTATATAAATATTGTGGTTTTTGACTATACGATATGGCAGATATATCGTTTGAATATGGCAGTCAGGGCGTTGCTGTATGAAAGTAAGAAAAGGGAGGTTATCAGCTTGGCTGGTAGTAAGAATCAAAATAGCAAACAAAATTCATATAATAAAAAATCAGGCAGTAATTCTACGAAAAAACAAGGAAATTCAGGAAAGGCTTCGAAGAAAGGACAGGGACGCAGTGCTGTATCAGAGGCAGAGGAAACATCCTTTGCGGCGGAGATAACAGTCTGGATTGTTGGTGCCGTTATGCTGATTGTAGAACTTGGCAATTTCGGATTATGCGGAGCAGTTACATATATCAGTCGGTTTTTATTTGGCATATTTGGGATTATAGAATATGTTTTACCGATAGCCGTTATGTTCGCAGCATTTTTTTTACATATCAATGAGTATAAAAAAAGGGCAGTACAGAAGGTGGTATTTGGCTCATGTGTTCTTTTGTGCTTTGGAATGATAGGACAGATGGCAGCAGGTGTAGGAAAGTATGATTTTATAAAGTTATTTCAGGAAGGATTCCATGACCAGATTGGTGGAGGGATTCTTTGCGGCTCTGCAGCATACCTTTTACATACAGCAGTGGGACAGATTGGAACGTATATTATTATCATACTGGCTATCATTCTGTGTGTAGTGCTGTTTGCAGAGATTTCAGTTATTGATTTTTTTAGGGAAATGGGAACTGCTCTTTCTGAAATCAGGGAAGATGAGCAGGAATATGAGGAACCCGGGAAGACAGGAGCCGGCAGGAGAAGCAGGAAAAAACGGGATGAGGATTTTGAAGAGATTGTAAGGGAGGATTTTCCAAATCAGAGGGATGAGGTCTTTAGAGACAGGAAAAAATCTTCCATGCTGGATACGATTTCGGTGCTTCCAGCAGATGTGGACAAAGGAATTCTGCCTGTAAAAACAGCAGGAAAATTACCGGAAAATGAAGAAGTACATGAGATTACAATGGATTATGAATTAAACCTTCCGGGAGAGCATTTGTCAGAGTTTGCCGTTTCCGAGACTCCAAAAGAAGAAGTCAGGGAGGATGCAAAAAAGAAGCGGAAGCCTCGGGCAAAGAAAACAGTGGTTCCGGAAGTACTGCCAGAGGAAAGTATGAATACAGAGCCGGTAGACACCACTGACAAAATATCCGGAAAAAATGCAGGTATGGCAATGGAAAACAGAACAGCAGCAGCGGTAGAAAATGTATCTGCAAAAGAGGTCGGGAACAGCGATGCCGATTATAAATTTCCTCCGCTGGAACTGCTGAAAAAAGGAAAATCACAGACATCCACAAAAGAGGACGCTATCAGACAGAATGCAATGAAATTGCAGGAGGTATTAAAAAGCTTTGGTGTCAATGTAACTATGACGAATTATAGCTGCGGACCGTCAGTTACCCGTTATGAAATGGTTCCGGAACAGGGTGTTAAGGTAAGTAAAATTACGGGACTTGCAGACGATATCATGATGAATCTGGCAGCCCAGAGTATCCGTATTGAAGCACCGATTCCCGGCAAATCGGCAGTTGGGATTGAGATTCCCAACGGAACCAGAAGCAGCGTAGGTTTCAGAGAACTGATTGATACAGAAAAATTTATTAAGCATCCTTCTAAAATTGCATTTGCGGTGGGTAAGGATATTGAGGGAAATGTAGTGGTAGAAGATATTGCGAAGATGCCCCATTTACTGATTGCAGGAGCGACCGGTTCCGGTAAATCGGTGTGTACCAATACATTGATCATGAGTATACTGTATAAGGCACATCCTGATGATGTGAAATTGATTTTGGTTGATCCCAAACAGGTGGAATTAAAAGTTTACAATGGGATTCCCCATTTGCTGACGCCGGTTGTGACTGATCCCAAAAAAGCGGCGGGTGCCCTAAACTGGGCAGTTGCAGAAATGTCAAACCGTTATCAGATGTTTTCAGAGTGTAATGTGAGAAATATTCAGGGATATAATGCAAGAGTAAAAGAGTTAGAGGAATCAGGTAAGATTGAGGAGGAGAAACTCAAAAAAATGCCACAGATTGTGATTATCGTGGACGAGCTTGCCGATTTGATGATGGTTGCGAAGGCAGAGGTGGAGGAAGCTATTGTAAGGCTTGCACAGCTTGCAAGAGCCGCAGGTATCCATCTGGTAATTGCAACACAGAGACCATCTGTGGATGTAGTAACAGGTCTGATTAAAGCCAATGTTCCGTCACGTATTGCACTTTCGGTATCCTCTGGTGTGGATTCCCGAACTATTATTGACAGTGTTGGCGCAGAGAAATTGCTGGGAAATGGAGATATGCTGTTTTATCCTACAATGTATCCTAAGCCTGTAAGGGTGCAGGGTGCCTATATTTCCGATGATGAGGTAGTAAATGTAGTTGAGTTCTTAAAAGCACAAAACGGAGAGACTGCATATAGTGAGGAAGTGACGAACCAGATTACCTCAACCGGTATCAATAGTGCAGGAACGGCGGCAGGAGATATGTCATCTGCCAGCGAGCGCGATGATTATTTTGTGCAGGCAGGTAAATTCATTATTGAAAAGGATAAGGCGTCAATCGGAATGCTGCAAAGAATGTTTAAAATCGGGTTTAACCGTGCCGCACGCATCATGGACCAGCTGTTTGAAGCTGGTGTGGTAGGTCCTGAAGAGGGAACGAAGCCAAGGCAGGTATTAATGAGTGAGGAACAGTTTGAGGAATATGTAGACGAATATTTTTAATAGGGAAAATATTAAGAAAACATGAATTGATATTGACGAATCGTTTATATATGAGTACAATCTAAAAGTTATTGGTACAAAAAAGGAGATGCGGATTATGAAAACAGATATTGAAATTGCACAGGAAGCGGAAATGATACATATCAAAGAGGTTGCCGGAAAACTGGATATTTCTGAGGAGGAATTAGAACTATATGGAAAATATAAGGCAAAGCTTTCGGATGAATTGAGTAAACGTATTGAAGATAATACGGATGGGAAGCTTGTATTGGTTACCGCAATTAATCCGACTCCTGCAGGGGAAGGTAAAACAACCGTAACTGTTGGTCTTGGACAGGCTTTAGGGAAGATGGGAAAGAAAGCATCTATTGCACTTCGTGAACCTTCTTTAGGTCCGTGTTTTGGCATTAAAGGGGGCGCAGCCGGCGGCGGTTATGCACAGGTGGTGCCGATGGAGGATTTGAACCTGCATTTTACCGGTGATTTTCATGCGATTACCTCTGCGAATAATCTGCTGGCCGCAATGCTGGATAATCATATCCAGCAGGGAAATGAACTGAAGATTGATACCAGACAGATTGTCTGGAAACGCTGTCTTGATATGAATGACCGTGTACTACGTAATATCGTGGTTGGACTGGGAAGTAAGATGGATGGTTATGTAAGGGAAGACCATTTTGTGATTTCTGTGGCTTCTGAAATTATGGCAATTTTATGTCTTGCAGATGATATGGAAGATTTAAAGGATAAATTAGGAAAAATTATCGTAGCTTATTCTGTAGAAGGAAAGCCGGTAACAGCAAAGGATTTAAAAGCGGTTGGTGCCATGGCGGCCTTGTTAAAGGATGCCCTTAAGCCCAATATAATACAGACGCTGGAGCATACCCCTGCTTTTGTGCATGGTGGTCCCTTTGCCAATATTGCACACGGCTGTAATTCTGTAAGGGCAACAAAGCTTGCGTTAAAGTTATCGGATATTGTGGTGACAGAAGCAGGCTTTGGTGCAGATTTAGGTGCTGAGAAATTCCTGGATATCAAATGCAGAAAGGCAGGCATTGCTCCTGATGCGATTGTATTAGTAGCGACAGTCCGGGCTCTAAAATACAATGGTGGCGTTGCAAAAGCAGAATTAAACAGTGAAAATGTAAATGCATTGAAAAAGGGAATTGTCAACTTGGAAAAACACATTGAGAATCTGCAGCAATATGGTGTTCCGATCGTAGTGACTTTAAATCAGTTTATTACGGATTCAGAGGCAGAATTATCTTTTGTGAAAGAATTTGTAGAAGAAAAGGGATGTGATTTTGCCCTTGCCAGAGTTTGGGAACAGGGCGGCGAAGGTGGTCTTGAACTGGCCCAAAAGGTAGTAGATCTTTTAGAGAATAAAAAAGCGGATTTTAAGATGCTTTATGAAGATGATATGTCTTTAGAGAATAAAATTAAAACAATTGCTGCAAGAATTTATGGTGCAAACGGAGTAAATTTTACCGCAGCGGCAAAAAGCCAGTTAGAAAGGATTACTGCGCTTGGTTATGGCAGTCTTCCAGTATGTATGGCAAAAACACAGTATTCTTTGTCAGATGACCAGACAAGGCTTGGCAGACCGGCAGATTTTGATATCAGTGTCAGAGAGGTTTATGTCAATGCAGGAGCAGGATTTGTGGTAGCAATTACCGGTTCTATTATGACAATGCCAGGGCTTCCGAAGGTTCCGGCAGCCGAAAATATTGATGTGATTAATAGCCAGATTGTCGGGCTGTTTTAATACAATATTTATAGTAAAATAGGTTACAAAAGGAGAGTGGTATTATGAAGGATTTTCCTGATTTCATGAAAAATCAACTGAATCATATTGACAGCAGTCAGCAAAATACGCCGGATATCGATGGTTATTATTTTGAAGGGAAAGATGGCAGTCAGATAGCATATTGGACATATTATTCAGATAGGGACTCAAAAGAAAATGTGCATGAGTTTGATGAATATATTGTATGTGTGGCAGGGCAATATGTAGAGATTTTTGATGGCGTGGAACATGTGCTAAATCCAGGGGATGAATTGTTAGTACCTAAGAAAGTTCCTCATCACGGCCGGGTAATAGCCGGTACCCGCACCATTCATGCATTTGGTGGTAAGAGGATAGGATAGTTATGGATTTTTTAGCAATATGTCAGAAGGAAAGGTAAATGCGGAGCATTTTTTTATGCATTAGGGGCAATCATTAAAAAATTGGTTACAACCGATATGCTGACGAACCAAAGGTGAGAGACAATTCAGTATTATAGTAGGAGGATAAAAATGGCGAGTTTAATTGATGGAAAATTGATTAGTAAGCAGATTAAAGATGAGTTGAAAGAAAAGGTAACAGCATTAAAGGCAGAGGGGAAAGAAATCGGCATGGCAGTGATTCAGGTAGGAAATGACCCTGCTTCCTCTGTATATGTTGGGAATAAGAAGAAAGCCTGTGAATATATCGGGATCCGTTCAGAAAGCTATGAACTGCCTGAAAAAACAACACAGGAAGAACTGCTTGCTTTAATTGAACGGCTGAATAAGGATGATAAAATCCATGGTATTTTAGTGCAGCTTCCAGTGCCAAAACATATTGATGAGGATACTGTGATCAAAGCCATTTCTCCGAAAAAGGATGTGGATGGCTTTCATCCACAGAGTGTAGGTGCATTAAGTATTGGTCAGAAAGGATTTATCTCCTGTACACCTGCCGGGATTATCCAGCTGCTTAAAAGAAGTAACATTGAAATAGAAGGAAAGGAATGTGTCGTAATCGGGAGAAGTAATATTGTCGGTAAGCCGATGGCGCTGCTTTTACTTAGAGAAAACGGGACGGTTACCGTTACCCATTCCAGAACAAAGAATCTGAAGGATATTTGTAAACGTGCAGATATTTTGGTGGTGGCAATTGGAAAACCGAAGATGATTGATGAGTCTTATGTAAAAGAAGGTGCAGTTGTAATAGATGTAGGAATCCATAGAAATGAGAATAACAAGCTTTGCGGGGATGTGGATTTTGAAAGCGTGGAGCCGGTTGCATCTGCAATTACCCCAGTACCGGGCGGTGTAGGACCGATGACGATTGCAATGCTGATGAATAACTGCGTGGAAGCAGCAACCATGTTTGATGAATAGGGATAATGCTTTAAATTGTGAAGCATGGAGTTTGCTAAATGATACTGGCAAAAGATACGGTTATTTTATAGAGAATGGAGTCAGGAAATGATTCAGATTTTATTTGTATCCCTTGGGTGTGACAAGAACCTGGTGGACAGCGAGGTGATGCTTGGACTGTTACAGGAAAAGGGGTATTCTATTACAAATGAAGAGAGGGAAGCTGATGTAGCGGTTATCAATACCTGCTGTTTTATCCATGATGCAAAGGAAGAAAGTATTGAGTCGATTATCGAGATAGGACGTTTAAAGCAGACTGGTAAACTGAAGGCGTTAGTGATTACCGGTTGTCTGGCTGAGCGCTATAAAGAGGAAATCAGGAATGAACTCCCCGAGGTAGATGCAGTTCTTGGAACGACCAGTACAGAATCTATTGTGGAAGCAGTGGAGGAGGTTCTTTCTGGAAAGAGATATGAACATTTTGAAGATATACATTATCTTCCGCCTTCCCATGAAAAGAGAGTGATTACATCGGGGACTCATATGGGATATCTTAAGATTGCGGAAGGATGTGATAAGCATTGCACATATTGTATTATTCCTAAAGTAAGAGGACGTTTTCGCAGCGTACCGATAGAGGATTTGATGGCACAGGCCAGGTATCTTGTTTCATGCGGAATCTCTGAAGTCTGTCTGGTTGCCCAGGAAACTACGCTGTATGGTATGGACATATACGGAGAAAAGAAGCTTCCGGAGCTGCTTGCGAAATTATCGGAGATAGAAGATCTCAAATGGATCAGGCTGCTCTACTGTTATCCGGAAGAGATTACAGAGGAGCTCATTGCTGAAATCAGGGATAATCCTAAAGTATGCCATTATATTGATATGCCCTTGCAGCACTGTGAGAATACTATTTTGAGACGGATGGGAAGAAGGACAACAAAAGAAGAAATTACGAAAACGATTACCCATATCAGAGAAGAAATACCGGATATTGCAATCAGAACATCACTGATTGCCGGATTTCCCGGGGAGACAGAGGAAGACCATGAGGCTTTGCTTTCCTTTATAGATGAAATGGAGTTTAACCGTTTGGGGGTATTTACTTATTCAAGGGAGGAGGATACCCCTGCAGCAGGTTTTGAAAATCAGATTTCTGAAGAAGTCAAGGAAAGACGAAGAGATGAGATTATGGCACTTCAGCAGGAAGTGTCATATGACCTGAATGCTTCGATGGTAGGAAAGACATTGGAAGTAATCGTGGAAGGTTATCTTTATAAGGAACAGATGTATATGTGTCGTTCTTATATGGATGCACCAGAAATTGACGGATATATATTTGTGGCATCGGATGAGGAACTGTTATCCGGGGATTATATTAATGTGACAGTTACGGATTTTAATGAATATGATTTGATTGGTACAAAGGCTGAAAGAATTTTATAGAGAAAGGGCAGGGTATACATTATGAATTTACCGAATAAGCTTACAATTTTACGAACAGTTTTGATACCGTTTTTTTTGGTAGCATTGTTATGTGATGAATACAACGGAGGATTTATTCCATGTGGAAACTGGATTGCACTTTTTATTTTTGCTGTGGCTTCCTTAACGGATATGCTGGATGGAAAAATTGCCAGAAAGTATAATCTGGTTACTAATTTCGGTAAATTTATGGATCCGCTGGCAGATAAGCTTTTAGTATCTGCCGCTATGATTGCATTTGTGGAGTTGGGAAGAATCTCCTGTTGGATTGTGATTGTCATTATTGCGAGGGAATTCATTATAAGCGGGTTCCGTCTTGTGGCAGCAGACAATGGAATTGTAATTGCTGCAGGAATCTGGGGAAAAATAAAAACTGCTGAACAGATGGTGATGATCTGTATTTTGCTGGCGGATTTTGGAAAGGTATTCCCTAATGCTTCGGGTACTATTTATGCAGTTGAGAATATATTAATCTATATTGCATTGATTCTGACGATAGTTTCCCTGATGGACTATTTAATTCATAATAAAGGAGTGCTTGCGGAAAATAACAAATAAAGCGGGATTATAAAAGGAAAGAATATCTGTGTATAAAGATAGATTTTACAGGCGATAATCAATAAAAGGACTGTGGCATTAAGTGCATTAAAAAGTCATCTTAGTGCTGCAGTTTCTTTTTCCTTACAAAATTTAGTTGTATGATATATTTAATATTCATTACACCATGTTCCGATTTTAAATCCTTCCATATTTATGGTAAGTTTTTCTTGAAATAATGACATAAAAGTACTACAATATAATTGGCTAAAATTTGGCTTACTAAAATAGTGGGTCTTATAATAAATTTAAACGGAGGGCTAAAAATGAGCAATAAACTTACGTTGTCAGCAAGTGATAGAATTGAATCTTTACTTGATGACTCAAGTTTTGTTGAAGTTGGTGCTTATGTAACGGCTAGAAATACCGACTTTAACACACAGAATCATGAAACACCGGCAGATGGTGTCGTAACAGGTTACGGTACGATTGACGGAAGATTAGTGTATGTGTACAGCCAGGATGCTAAAGTATTAGGTGGTTCCATTGGTGAAATGCATGCAGTAAAAATTGCAAAAATCTATGATATGGCACTAAAAATGGGTGCACCCGTAATCGGATTAGTAGATTGTGCAGGATTGAGATTACAGGAGGCAGCCGATTCTTTAAATGCATTTGGTAATATTTATTTAAAGCAGTCTTTGGCTTCTGGTGTTGTACCGCAGATTACAGGTATTTTTGGCGTGTGCGGTGGCGGAAGTACGATTATCCCGGCTTTATCGGATATTACTTTTATGGTAAAAGATAATGCCAGACTTTTTGTGAACAGTCCTAATGCTTTGGATCAGAATTATACAGAGAAACTGAATACTGCTGATGCCGTTTATCAGGAAAGTAATTCTGCTTTGGTAGATGAGGTATTAGAAGATGATGTAACAGTACTTGGAAGAATCAGACAGGTAGTTTCCTTCCTTCCTTCCAATAATGAAGACGATTCTAATTTCTCGGATTGTATGGATGATCTTAACAGAGAGATTCCTAATTTGGAAGGTCTTGCAGAGGATGCAAGAGCAGTACTTACGCATATTTCTGACGGTAATATATTTATGGAATTGAAGAGAGAATATGCAAAAGATATGGTAATCGGATTTATCAAATTAAATGGGACAACGGTTGGATGTGTTGCAAATCAGGTAAAAGATGGTGGAGATGTGCTGTCAACAAAGGGTGCCTATATTGCGGCTGAGTTTGTCAACTTCCTGGATGCATTTAATATACCGGTTCTTTCGTTAACGAATGTAAAGGGATATAAGGCAACTGTTTCTGAGGAGGCAGGGATTGCAAAAGCAGCAGCCAAGCTGACATATGCATTTGCAAATGCAACAATACCCAAGGTGAATCTTGTAATGGGAGATGCATTAGGTAGTGCATATCTGGCAATGAATTCCAAGTCGATTGGTGCAGATATCGAATATGCTTGGCCAACAGCCAAAATCGGAACAATGGATCCGGGACAGGCAGTTAAAATTATGTATGCAGATGAACTTGGAAAAGATGGTTTTGATGATGCAAAGCTTGCTGTAATGAAGGCTGAATATACAGAGAAAATGTCCAGTGCCCAGAGTGCAGCCAGACGTGGTTATGTAGATGATATTATTGATGGTGCTGCAACAAGAAAACGTTTGATCGCTGCATTTGAGATGCTTTATACTAAGAGAGAAGACAGACCATTAAAAAAGCATGGTGCGGTATAGAGAGGGGATAACCATATGAAAATGAAAAAAATAATTTTGTTGTTTTCTATGATTGCTGTTCTGTTTTCTTTGACTGCTTGTAGTGATGGACAGGGTGAAGTTGATTTCATATATACAGATACGGATATTATATGGTCAAGTGTGGCTTTAGCATATAATCTCCAGAATATGGATGCTGCTAATAAGGCTTATATTCAAGCTGAGGGTGAAGAGGTATATCAGACAGCCCTTGCCAATTTTGAAAGTGCAGCAGAAGAATGTGGTGGATTCAAAGGTTATCTTTCAAAAGAAGATGGCAGTACAATCATGATTGATTTAACAAATACTGAAACTTCGGAAGAGGAATTGAAGCAGTTTCTCAGCCTTATAGATGCAAATGTAGAGGAAAACGGCGAAAATGTGCTTGTTACATTAAAAGCTGTATATGAAAAGAGACAGGTGGAACTCAGTTTTGTTTATGAAGGGGATTCTTCTTATGCTTATGGTGGAAGTAATACTCCATATAAACCAAGTGAAATTACTGCAGCTCCAGAGTATACATTTGGAGAGCAGATGGGGAAAGCGGGAGCCAATACTTTAATGGGTATGGGAACCGTATTTATTGTGTTGATCTTTATCTCTATGATTATCAGCCAGTTTGAGAAGATTAACAAGATGGCAACCAGAGTGAATGAACAGAAACAGGCAGAGCGTAAGGAAGAGAACGCAACAATTAAAGAGACTGTATTTGTCCCTCAGGCAGCTAATCCACAAAATCTCATGGATGATACACAGTTAGTTGCAGTCATTACAGCTGCTGTTATGGCAGCAAATGGAAGCCAGGCAGGCAGTGATAAGTTAGTAGTCCGTTCTATTAGAAAAGCAAAGAGATGATTTAGGAGGAATATCAGAATGAAGAATTATAGAATTACAGTAAATGGCACAGCATATGATGTAGCGGTAGAGGAATTGAGTGCGGGAGCAGTTCCGGCAGCAGCACCAGCAGCGGCTCCGGCGGCACCTGTGGCAGCACCAGTAGCAGCTCCAGCAGCAGCACCTGCAGCAGGTGGTGCAGAAGGTTCTGTTAAGATTGCAGCACCGATGCCAGGAAAGATTCTTGCAGTAAAAGCCAATATAGGACAGGCTGTAAAGCGTGGTGATGTGGTTATGGTGCTTGAGGCAATGAAGATGGAGAATGAGATTACAGCTCCGCAGGATGGAACCATAGCAGGCATTAATGTTGCTGTGGGTGACAGCGTAGAGTCTGGCGATACACTTGCTTCATTAAACTAATTGATGTAGACAAATCATTTTAGACAGGAGGCAGTGCAAATGGATTATATATGGACTACATTGCAGAACTTAGGCGGACAGACCGCATTTGCGAATCTTTACTGGGGTAATTTTGTAATGATTGCAGTTGCATGTGTGTTTCTGGTTCTGGCAATTAAATTTGGTTTTGAACCATTGTTATTAGTCCCGATTTCCTTTGGTATGTTACTTGCGAATATGTTTCCGGGTATCATTGCTGATGGAGGACTATTACATTATTTTTATTTACTAGATGAATGGAGTATTCTGCCATCTCTTATTTTCCTGGGAGTGGGTGCAATGACGGACTTTGGTCCCCTGATTGCCAATCCTAAGAGTTTTCTTTTGGGAGCAGCAGCCCAGTTTGGTATTTACTCTGCTTACTTTTTTGCTATTTTGTTAGGATTTACGGATAAAGCAGCTGCGGCTATTTCTATTATTGGTGGAGCTGACGGTCCGACATCCATTTTCCTTGCAGGTAAGCTTGGCATGGGTGGGACACTGATGGGACCGATTGCAGTGGCTGCATATTCTTATATGGCATTAGTACCGGTTATACAGCCACCGATTATGAAGTTCCTTACTACTGAAAAAGAGCGTAAGATAAAGATGGAACAGTTGAGACCGGTATCCAAATTGGAAAAGATTTTATTTCCAGTTATCGTTACGATTGTTGTTGTTATTATTCTTCCAACGACGGCGCCATTGGTCGGTATGTTAATGCTTGGTAATTTATTCAGGGAATCTGGTGTCGTAAAACAGTTGACAGAGACAGCTTCTAATGCACTTATGTACATTGTGGTCATATTACTGGGTACTTCTGTAGGGGCTACAACAACAGCACAGTCATTCCTTAATATTGATACACTCAAAATAGTTGTTTTAGGATTGATTGCATTTTGTTTCGGTACGGCTGCCGGTGTATTATTCGGTAAGCTTATGTGCTGGCTTACACATGGAAAGGTAAATCCGCTGATTGGATCTGCCGGGGTATCCGCTGTGCCGATGGCAGCAAGGGTATCACAAAAGGTTGGTGCAGAAGCTGACCCTACTAATTTCCTTTTAATGCATGCAATGGGACCAAATGTTGCAGGTGTTATCGGGACTGCGGTAGCAGCCGGTACATTTATGGCAATCTTTGGAGTATTCTAAGATGCAGGTTAAATATGAATTCCTGTCGGAATTTATATTGGTCGTGTAGATATTATTGATGATTTAAATATTATATGGAGGATTAAAAAATGGCAAATCAAGCAGCAAAACCGGTAAAGATTACCGAAACAGTTTTACGTGATGCGCATCAGTCATTGATTGCTACCCGTATGACTACTGAGCAGATGCTTCCCATCGTTGATAAGATGGATCAGGTTGGATATCATTCAGTAGAGTGCTGGGGTGGTGCAACATTTGATGCTTCCCTTCGTTTCTTAAAAGAAGATCCATGGGAGAGACTTAGAAAATTAAAAGATGGATTTAAAAATACAAAGCTGCAGATGTTATTCAGAGGACAGAATATTTTAGGATATGCACCATATGCAGATGATGTGGTAGAATATTTTGTTCAGAAATCTATTGCAAACGGTATTGATATTATTCGTATTTTTGACTGTGTGAATGACCTTCGTAACTTGCAGACAGCTGTTAAGGCATCTAACAAAGAGAAGGGGCATGCTCAGGTTGCACTTTCCTATACATTAGGTGATGCTTATACATTAGAATATTGGAGAGATATTGCAAAGAGAATTGAGGATATGGGAGCAGATTCTATCTGTATCAAGGATATGGCAGGACTTTTGGTTCCGAGTGCTGCAACAGAGCTTGTACAGGCATTAAAAGACGGTTCCAAACTTCCAATTCAGCTTCATACACATTATACATCTGGTGTAGCCGCAATGACTTATATGAAGGCGGTTGAAGCAGGATGTGATGTGATTGACACTGCTATGTCACCGCTTGCCATGGGCACTTCCCAGCCGGCAACAGAGGTTATGGCAAAGGCATTTGAAGGAACAGAATATGATCCTGGTTTTGACCAGAATTTACTGGCTGAAATCGCAGATTACTTCCGTCCGATGCGTGAGGAATGGTTAGCATCCGGATTGCTTAGTCCGAAGGTAATGGGCGTAAATATCAAGACCTTGTTATATCAGGTACCGGGAGGTATGTTATCTAATATGGTTTCCCAGCTTAAGGAAATGAATGCTGAGGATAAATATGACGAAGTACTGGAAGAGATTCCTCGTGTACGTAAAGATTTCGGTGAGATTCCACTTGTTACACCATCTTCACAGATTGTTGGAACACAGGCGGTATTGAATGTTGTTATGGGTGAGCGTTATAAGATGCTGACAAAAGAATCCAAAGATTTACTGGTTGGTAAGTATGGACAGACTACAAAGCCGGTTAATAAAGAGGTACAGAAGAAGGCTCTTGACAGTTTGGGAATGAAAGAACCAATCACTTACCGTCCGGCAGATGATATCAAGCCACAGCTTGAGCAGTTAGAGAAAGACTGTGCCCAGTATAAGCAGCAGGATGAGGATGTGCTTTCTTATGCATTATTCCCGCAGGTTGCAACTGATTTCTTTAAATACCGGGAAGCTCAGCAGACCAAGGTAGATGCATCAGTGGCAGATACAGAGAATGGTGTATATCCGGTGTAATTGGAGTGATTTTTTAAATTAAGCAGGTAAGGGGAGATGCAGAATGTATCTTCCCTTTTATATTGTGAGAAATAGTAGTGCTTAAATATGTGTCAGTTATAATTGGAGTAATGATATGAAGATAATCGCTAAATATGGAATTTTGTGCTATACTATTCCTGAATAACGAAAACAGGTAAAAAGGGACGGTATGAATGAAAAAGATATTGATTGTGGAAGATGATATGACCATCTGTGGGGAATTAGAGGAGTTGTTGCGGAATAATGGATATGAAGTAGCAGCAATTCGGCAGTTTACTAATGTAAAGGAGCAGCTTCTTGCGGCTTTAGCAGATTTGATTTTGTTAGATATCAATATTCCGGGATTAAATGGTGAAATGCTGTTAAAGGAATTCCGTAAGGAATCCCAGACACCGGTTATTATGGTGACAAGCCGGGATTCAGAGGTTGATGAAGTATTATCCATGAGCTTTGGTGCAGATGATTATATTACCAAGCCTTATAATCCGGTTATTTTACTTTTACGGATTGCTGCCATATTAAAGCGGACAGAATATAATGGGGAAACACTTTCTTATCGGGATTTGATAATCAACCCTTCTAAAGGGACGCTGATTAGGAAAGCCGGTAATAATGGTATTCCTGTGGAAGAGGAATTATCCCTTACAAAGAATGAAATGCTCATTTTACAGACCCTGTTAAATAACAGAAACAGGATTGTAAGGAGGGATGAGCTGATGACAGTTCTATGGGATAATGACGAGTTTATTAATGATAATGCTCTTACAGTGAATATCAGCAGGCTTCGGGCAAAGCTCGGTGATTTTGGGTATCCTGATGCAATTGAGACAAGAAAAAAACAGGGATATCTTTTGAAGGAAGCATAAAAGAAAAAGAGGAGCAATATGCAGTTCAAACAATATTTAAAAGACCGTTTATTTGAAATTTTATTTGGAACTGGAATATATATCGTATTGTTTATGCTGCTTGTGGCATTTAAGGTTCCGGTATCCCTTAAGGTGGTATTTACATTGATATTCTGGTTCTTTCTGGTTGTATCTATTGGTTTTGAATATATACGTAAATATCGGTTCTACAACGAACTGAAAAAAAGTCTTGAAGGTCTTGATCAGAAATATCTTGTACTGGAAACACTGGAACGACCTGAGTTTTACGAAGGACAGATTATGACGGATATTCTTTATGAGATTGATAAATCCATGGCTGAACGGATAAAAGTATATTCCATGAATATAGAAGATTTCAAAGAGTATATTGAGATGTGGATTCATGAAGTAAAAATTCCCATTTCCAGTATGGAGCTTTTGTGCCATAATCATCAGGATACACTGGATAAAAAGTATATTTTACAAATAAAAAAATTGGAATGTTATATTGACCAGGTGCTTTACTATGTCAGAGGCGAGCATGCAGAAAAGGATTATCAGATTAAGAAGACAGATTTAAAAAAACTGGTACACAAAGTAGTAATGAATAATAAGGATGATTTATTAGAGAGTGGACTTACTCCTAAAATGGGTGAACTGAGCCAGACGGTTATAACGGATGCAAAATGGCTGGAATTTATTTTGAACCAGCTTATAAACAATGCGGTAAAGTATCGGAGAAAGGATATAGAATCAGAAATTGCCATATGGTCAGAAACAAAGGAAAATAAAGTCATACTGCATGTAAGAGATAATGGGGTGGGTATCTCCGAAAAGGATATCAGCCGTATTTTTGAAAAATCCTTTACCGGAGAAAATGGGAGAACCCATGCAAAATCTACCGGTATGGGACTTTACATTGCGAAAAAGCTCTGTGGTCAGTTAGGGCATGGTATTGGTGCAGAATCCGTGGTGAATGTGTATACGGATATCTGGATTGAGTTTGAAGGGGAGAGAGAATAAGGAGATCTGCATGGAATGGTTCATATTACTAGGACGGAATGGAAGGTACTTTATGCAGAGTGATTATATTACGCAGTTCTGTTAAAAGTGGGGAGGAAAAGTGTATGGAAGACAAAATTATGGTTAAATGGAATAAAAGAATAAAACTGCTCATAGTCCCTGTTGCTGCAGTAGTAATTCTGCTGATAATCTGCTTTTTCTTCTTAAAGAATAAACCAAGCAGTCAGGTGATATTACTTTATATGGAGGAGACATATAAAAGAGATTTTCAAATAGTAGAAGAATTTACTCATATTGACTATACGGATGGAGAAATACAGGCACAACGGGAGTTGAAATGTCCTGCAGTAGTGTTGCAGGATAAAAATAACGCCGATGTTTGTTTTATTGCTTATGCATATCCACTAGAGGGTGGCGGTTGGGTTTACAGGGATAATTACTTTCAAAAGGTTCTCGTCTATTGCATAAAGCAGCAGCAGATTGAACTGAACAATGAGGATAAATGTAAAGCAATTGATTCATCTTGTCCGCCAAAGATTGTGTTGGAGAATACAGATGAAATGGCACGAAAATTACAGAATATGGTACTTTTGTTTACTGAATTGTGCCAATACGACGATGACCATAATATCAATGTAACTGGATGTTTTCAGGTAGAGGGGAGTATGTTTATATATCAGATTGAACAGGGAAATGTCGGCGACCGTTGGCTGGATGCAACAGGACCGTTTTGTTATGATACACCGATAGAAAAATATAAAGCATTTTTGGACAAATTGGATGAAGAATAAGAACTGCACAACCGCCTATCAGATTGGATGTTTAGAAAGGGGGAGAGATTTTGACCATATCCTTTGATTTGGATGATACGCTGTTTGTATCACCGGATAATTTTAAAACAGAAGCTGAATTGAGATTTCCATGGAATAAAATTTATAAAGAAAGATTAAGACTTGGGACAATTTCGCTGATGAAACAGCTAAAGAATGAAGGAATACATGTTTGGATATATACAACGTCCTTTCGCTCGGAACGATATATCAGAAGATTATTTCGTCATTATGGAATCAAGCTGGATGGAGTTGTGAACGGAGCAAGACATGCGAAAGAAGTCCAGGGGAATAAGACAGAACCCATGCCATCTAAATATCCAGGTAAGTACAGAATTGATCTGCATATAGATGATGATGTATCAGTACGGCAAAATGGAAGGCTGTATGGTTTTAAGGTTTATCTGGTCGGTCCCCAGGATGATGACTGGGCGAAAAAGATATTAGATACTGTGCACAATATTTGTAAGTCTAATCAAAACAATACTTAAATTAATATTACAAAACTGTAACCTTCTGTCATAAATAACAAACGACAGAAGGTTTTCTTTTTCGTACAATAGCAGTATATTTTTGAAACTTCCATTGCAGATGGAATGGAGATTTCAGGAATCTATAATAAGAACTGGAGGCGGAAAAGAAATGAAGAGAAATTTATTAATTTGTATGGTAATATGTCTGATGGGAACACTGTTCTTTACCGGCTGTGAAAAAAAGCCGAAAACTATGGCAGACGGAAAGAGAATAATTACTCTTGGTGCTATTTATGTAAGTGACAGCCTGAAAAAAGAGGTGGCGGCATTCAATAAGGAAGAAAAGGAATATCAGATAGAGATTAAAGACTATTCCGAAAATGCCAATGCAGACCCGGTAACTATGCTGAATACAGATATTTTATCTGGAAATGCACCGGATTTAATCGGTCTCATGCAGCTTCCTCCGGAGCAGTATGCAGGAAAGGGGATATTGGAGGATTTAACCCCTTATTTTGAACAGGATGGAGATGTGTCAGAGGATGACCTGCTGGACTCTCTGGTAAATGCAATGAAAATAGACGGAAAGCTCTATTATCTGGTAAGTAGTTTTGAAGTAAAAACTCTGGTGGCAGGAAAGAAAACGGTTGACAGTGATAAGGACTGGGATTACCGGAAAATGAAACAGATCTTAGACAGCATGGATGACGATATGCGGGCACTTCCATATGACAGTAAAAATGACCGTTTCATAAATCTGATGCATTTTGGCGGGGGCTATAATGAATTTGTGGACTGGGAAGAGGGGAACTGCAATTTTGACTGTCAGGAATTTAAGGATATGTTAGCCATTTGTAACGATGGAAATGATGATACAGCGGCAGAGGAAATTGTCAGCATGGATGAAGGAAACATGCTTACTTCCATGTTGAAAAACGGAAAAATATTATTTGTGCCGGGAAGAATCACACCGGATCAGATTCTGGCAAACAGAAAGATGTTAGGGCAGGATATTACATGTCTTGGTTCCTATTTCTCCTTTTCCGATACCAGTGATGAGGTGGGGATTTATGCCAAGTCTGCGGTAAAAGAAGGGGCGTGGCGTTTTTTAAAAAGACTGGTATCAAGAAAATATCAGGGAGAAAATCTCCTGCATTTCTGGGATATGCCCTCTCGCAAAGACTGTATAGAAGATTATATCCAAACTATGACTGCAACCGAAGGATATACCGATGAATTTGGAAATGTGATCACACCGCTGTCCAGTGTGGAATGTGGAGATGGTAATGTTGTAAAGACAAGTCCGTTGGGAGAAGCGGATGTGGAACTGTTCAGGAATTTCCTTAATGATACTTCCCAGATTACAGGATACGAGCAGCAGATTTTTGCTATTCTATCGGAAGAAGTGAGCGATTATTTTAGCGGAGGCAAGGACTTGGACGAAACGGTCAGTGTGATACAGAACCGGGTGGCTAATTATATGAATGAACGAAAGTAGATGGCAGGAATGAAATGCTGATTGACATATGATAGATATTTGACCATTTTACTAAGAAAAATCAATAACAGAAAAGGAGACAAATATGGAAACAGTTTTAAAAATAGAGAAGATAGAGAAATATTATGGTGCAAAATCCGGTCTTACAAAGGCAGTGGACAACATTTCCTTTGAGATACAGGGAGGAGAATTTACTGCGATTATGGGAGCCTCCGGAAGCGGAAAGACAACACTGTTAAACTGTATTTCCACTATTGACCGGGTGACCTCTGGGCATATTTATGTAGGAGATATGGATATTACAAAGCTTAAGGGGACAGCGTTAAACAAATTTCGAAGGGAAGAGCTGGGGTTTGTTTTTCAGGATTTTAATTTGTTGGACACGTTGACAGCTTATGAGAACATTGCACTAGCTTTGTCCATACAAAATGCAGCCGTAAAGGAAATAAAGGAGCGTATAGAAAAGGTGTCCGAGCAGCTTGGAATTACAGAGGTCCTCCCCAAATATCCTTATCAGATGTCTGGCGGGCAGAAACAGCGGGTGGCGGCAGCAAGGGCGATAATTACACTTCCTAAGCTGGTGCTGGCAGATGAACCTACCGGGGCGTTGGATTCGAAGTCAGCAAGGCTTTTGCTGGAGACGTTTAACCAGTTGAATACCTGGTTTGCTGCAACCATTTTGATGGTGACCCATGATCCTTTTACTGCAAGCTATGCAGGCAGAGTTTTGTTTATCAAGGATGGCAGGCTTTTTCATGAGTTGAACCGTGGTGAAGATACGCGAAAACAGTTCTTTGAAAAAATTATGGATGTGATTACCTTATTAGGAGGTGATGTAAGTGATGCTCTTTAAATTATCTCTTAAAAATGTGAGGAAAAGCATACGGGACTATGCAGTCTATTTTGCAACATTGACAGTAAGTGTAGCAATTTTTTATGTGTTCAATGCAGTAGAAACCCAGGCAGCGATGTTAAATGTCATGCAACACGACGGTAATTTTTTCAGTATGCTTTCAGGAATGCTTAACGGGGTCAGTGTACTGGTATCACTGATTCTTGGATTCCTTGTTATTTACGCAAGCCGTTTTTTAATGAAAAGAAGGAAAAAGGAGTTTGGAATCTACCTGTTATTAGGACTGGGAAAACATAAGGTTTCCATGATTTTATTCTGGGAGACATTCCTGATTGGAGTTTGTTCTCTGGCAGTAGGAATTTTGACAGGTGTTGTGCTGTCTCAGTTTATGAGCCTGTTTGTTGCAAATTTATTTGCGGCAGATATGACAGTATTTCGTTTTTTGTTTTCCGGGTCAGCCTGTAGGCGGACCATATGCTGTTTTGTAATTATTTACCTGATAGTTATGGTATTCCAGACCTTCGAGATTGGAAGATGCCGCCTCATTACTTTTTTTCAGGCAAAAGGACGGTCTGAACAGGTTAAAATGAGAAATCCATGGCTTTGTACAGTGGTGTTCGTGATTGCGGCAGGAATGTTATCTTATGCCTATTATCAGGTAACAGGGAATGTGGGAAATTTACATTCGGCAAAGCAAATGTTTTCTTTGATTATCATTGGAATGGTGTCTACATTTCTTATATTCTGGTCAGTATCGGGTCTGCTATATAAGCTGGTCAGTTTTATGGAACAGTATTATTACAAGGGACTTCATGCGTTTATGTTCCGACAGCTTGCAAGTAAAATCAATACGACTACGAGCATCATGTCTGTTATATGTCTGATGCTCTTTGTGACAATCAGCATACTATCATGTAGTTTGTCTGTCAAAAATTCCATGGATTCCATGCGGGAGGAACTGGCACCAGTAGATATTATGATTCATAAAAGGATATCACTTGCAGATGGAGAAACAGAAATGATTTCTACATCTGCAGTGGGGCTTGAGAGTCATTCTTATAGTGAATATACGGAGGATCAGCTTGACGGGCTGCCGCTTTCCATCAAAGAGGTGTATCAGGAAATGGGGGTAAATCTGTCTCAGTATTTTGCAAAGGAAGAGGATTTTTATGCATACCGGATTCCGGGAGTTGTCATTCGGGATTTATTTGAAAAGACAGGGAAAGATATGGAGGAATTTGATGTAGGCTTTTATTCGGATAAGGTTTTGCGTCTGGTAAGAATCAGTGATTATAACCGATTAATGTCTCTGTTTGGAAAAAAGAAGGTGGAGCTTAACTCAGACGAATATATGGTAATGGCAAATCTTCCGGATATGATGAAAGCCTGGAATGCATTTTTACAGGAGAATGTAGAACTTACATTATCTGGAAACGTTTTTCATCCCGCAGACGGAGCGTGTCAGAACGGTTTTTTGGATATGGCGGCAAATTACAATGAACATGGATTTATTGTGGTGCCGGACCATGCGGTGTCTGAGCTTACTCCGGTATACGAATATCTGGCTGCAGAGTATAACGGTAAATCAAAAGAGGAAAAAAGAGAGATTGAAGGGATTGTTACCATGCGGGATATGTATGAATATCCTGAGAGCTACAGTCTATGGGTAGGTTCCAATACGAAGATTGATATTACAGATACAGGTCTTGGACTAGGCGGGATCTTTACTTTTCTCGGTCTGTATCTTGGAATTGTCTTTTTGCTGGCTTCAGTGGTGGTTCTGGCATTGAAGGAGTTATCTGAATATGCGGATAACGTGGAACGTTACCAGATGTTGAGGAGACTTGGTACAGATGAGAAAATGATAAATAGTGCTTTGCTGGGGCAGATTGGAATTTTCTTTGGGGCACCTCTTGTGCTTGCCCTGATTCATGCAGTGTTTGGAATCAGCTTTTTATTGTATCTGCTGCAAACCTTTGGAAGAGTGGGACTTTTGACGGCAGTTTTGGAAACGGTAGCGGTATTTTTGGTCATTTATGGAGGATATTTTGCGTTGACTTATGCCTGCAGTAAAAATATCATTAAGGATAAAATGGTTTAGCGGATTCTAACTATCCGTGGAGGACTTGTTCTAAAGCATCTGTATTTTAAATTTACAAAAATGTATATAAATGTTAAAATAAGACGATTTGATTCCAGCAAGCCAAGTGACTGATTGCAGATATTTGGCGGTTGTGAAGGGCTGATTTAATATTTATATGACAAAGGAGAGGTGCAAATGAGAACTAAAAAGATTATCAATGTGTTTGTCAGCTTTTTAATGGCTTTTATTCTGGTTAGCGGAATTTTATCTAATGATAGCATGGTGTATGCAGCATCCCCTAAATTGAATCGGAAATCTGCAACATTACAAGTGGGAGATACGTTACAGCTGAAGCTAAAAAATACAAGGAAAAAAGTAAGATGGACATCTGATAAGAAATCAGTTGCAACAGTGTCCTCAAAGGGAAAAGTAAAGGCAAAGAAACCGGGTAAGGCAGTTATAAAAGCAAAATGCAATAAAAAAACATACTCTTGTAAGATAAATGTGCTCTCTTCTCAGAAAAAAAAGATAGAACTTAGCGCCAGCACACTTGTAATAGAATATGGGAAAAGTGCTCCGCTTACGTTGGAAAATGCAGACAAGAAGGTTGCGTGGTTTTCCAGTGATACAAGGATTGTTTACGCAGATGGAGAAAAGGTATATGCAAAGTCTGTCGGGGAAGCAGTTATTACGGCAAAATACAATGGTGAATCTTATGTCTGTAATGTAAAGGTAGTTTCGGGAGAAACAGAAAAACTTGTAGAAGGCGGAATATATACAAGTAAAGACAAAGTAGCAAAATATATTAAAACCTATGGAAGATTGCCGGATAATTACATAACAAAGGAACAGGCAAGAGAGTTAGGCTGGGAAGGCGGTTCTCTTCTTTCTTATGCCCCATACAAGTGTATAGGTGGAGATAATTATTCAAATTACGAAAAAACGTTACCAGTAAAAACAGGAAGAAAATATTATGAATGTGACATCAATACTTTAGGTGCGTTAAAAAGGGGTGCAGAGAGATTGGTTTATTCAAATGACGGATTGATTTATTATACGAGCGACCATTATGCTACATTTGTTAAATTATATGAATGAGGTATTATAGAGTGAAAACGGAATTGGATTTTAAAGATATACAAAATAAAACACAATTGCATAAATATTTAAAAGAAAAGCTGGAATTGCCGGATTATTATGGAAATAATCTGGATGCACTGTATGATTGTCTGACTGAGAAAAAAGAAAATTATATGGTTACAGTTACCAACGTGGAGGAGTTAAAAAAGGAACTGGGAGAATATGCAGAAGCATTACTCCATGTGCTTGGGGATGCGGGTGTTTTAATACAATAATTCTTTTGATAACAGCAAATAATTAGGAATCGTGATTTTATATTATGTATAATAAATTTTTAAAGAAACTTGACGAGATTTCATAAATATGACATATTGGAGAAGGATAAAAAGAATGGAGAGAAAAATATGTCAAAAGCAATCGTAGTGGGTGGTGGAGCGGCCGGCATGATGGCAGCAATTTTTGCAGCCAGAAATGGGAAAAAAGTAACGCTGATAGAAAAGAATGAAAAGTTAGGGAAAAAATTATTTATTACAGGAAAAGGCAGATGTAATTTCACTAATGCCTGTGATACAGAGGATTTGTTTGCCAATGTGGTGACAAATCCCAAATTTTTGTATAGTGCATTTTATTCTTTTACCAATCAAATGGTGATGGACTTTTTTGAGGAAATCGGTCTGCCATATAAAATAGAACGGGGCAACAGGGTATTTCCGGTATCAGACCATTCTTCAGATGTGATCAAAGCATTGGAACGGGAGTTGAAAAAACAAAAGGTTGAGATTTTATTGAATACAAAAGTAAAATCCCTGATCATAGAGAAAAATGTCTGTAAGGGCATCAGACTGGCGGAGGTAAATTCAGGGTCAGTCAGGCATTTACCGAAAGAACTGTATGCCGACAGCGTTATCATAGCTGCGGGTGGGGTTTCTTATCCGAGAACCGGAGCCTGTGGGGATGGATATCGGTTTGCAAAGGAAGCAGGGCATAATGTGACAGACAGACAGCCGTCTTTAGTACCGTTTGTCTTAGAGGATACATGCTGTGAAGAGCTGATGGGAATTTCCTTAAAAAATGTGTCAGCATCCATATACGCAGACGGGAAAAAAATCTATTCTGAGTTTGGAGAAATGCTGTTTACTCATTTTGGAGTAAGCGGACCGATTATCATTAAAGCAAGTGCTTATATCCACAAATATTTAAATAAAGAACTTACACTGTATATTGATTTGAAGCCTGCATTGGATGAGAAACAGTTGGATGATAGGATTTTAAAAGACTTCAGGCTCTTTCAAAACAAACAGTTAAAGAACAGTCTGGATAAGCTGCTACTACGGGCACTGATTCCTGTGGTGATTGAAAAAAGCGGCTTAGACGGAGAAAAAAAGGTAAATGAGCTGACAAAAGAAGAACGCCGCAGGTTAGGTATGGCAATTAAGAATCTTTCCTTTACCATTAATGGAATTAGGGGATGGGACGAAGCAATCATCACAAAAGGCGGGGTGAAGGTAAAAGAGATTGATCCTGGTACGATGGAGTCAAAGCTTACTGGCGGACTTTATTTTGCAGGGGAAGTTCTGGATTTGGATGCCCTGACAGGAGGCTTTAATTTACAGATTGCATGGTCAACGGGATATCTGGCAGGAATTAGCTGTTGACCAGAATGAGTGGCTGTAAAATCCTCTTTTATGCTGTCGTATAAGATGCTTATTCCTGCGAGCAATGAGGAAAATAGCCATGCTTGCATGGATATTTGACTAAAAAACAGCACGAATCATACAATTATCGTGCGTTTTTTTATGTTGTGGGGAAAATTCATTTGTAGTATAGTAAGCTGCAGAATGTCCAGGAGGCAGATGTATAGCAGGCATAGTATAATATAAAGTCTTACGGATATCTATATACAGGATGGAAAAAGGGGAGAAAAATGAGTAGAAGAGGAAAACAGCTTACCGGAAAAGAAATGGGTTTCGTAATATATCAATCAATTGCAGGGATGATGCTCTTGGGGATATTCTTCTGCTGTCTGGCGGCAATCCTTAATTTTCATGGCAGTGAAGAGTATCTCCCAGTTGATGTGACTTATTCATCTGCCAGAATGTATACGGAGGAGGGACAAACACGCTATGTCAATACCTATAGTTATGTTGTAAACGGGCAGGTATATCAAAAAACAGAAAACTCTGCTGTTGAGATAGAATCAGGGACGACAATCCGCCGCTATTATTGTCCGTCGAATCCTGAATATCTGTCCGAGTACTCCTCTAGGAAGGAATGCATTCTGGACCTTCTTGCAGCATCCGGACATGTTGTTATAATGTTTGTGATTTTTGAAGCGCTTGCAATCTTCCATCTTGTAAAGGTGATAAAAAAGAAACGTGAAATCAAGACTGCAAATACGGTATATGAAGAAAAAATCCGCAGCAGCATGCAGAAGAACCGGGAAGTATATAAAAGCCTTGGGATTCGGCTGGATGAGCAAAAGCTGTTTTTGGCATTGGAGCCTTTGCGGAAGCGGATTATGAAAAATCAAAAAGCACTGGAAAAGATTAAGAAACATTTTATGGCTATGGAGCATGGGCTTATCTTTATCATCCTCTATTTTTTTGTGGTGGTCATTGACCGCCTTCGGGTTAATAAAATCCAAAATCAATTGGATGCAGATCTTAGACAATTCTATACAGACTATAAGCGCAGTATCGGTGAGCCCGTATTAAGGCTGCTTTTGGAGGATGTGCAGTACAAACCGGGACAGGGTTTCTCGAAAGAGGAGATAGCGGGATTTGGTGTGTATGGAAACCGGCGTGCCGCTTATCAATCTGAAGATTATATTGAGGGTGTTTATAAGGGGGTACACTACCGGCAGTCGGATGTGAAAATCGAACGGTTTCAAAATGAGAGTGAATTAAGTGCCATGACACAGGGGCTGACTGGCAGGATTTCCGTGTATGATTTTAAGAAAGGGCTTACCGGGGATATTTTGATTCGCTCAAGGCAAAGCAGTGACGGTGTTGTAGCGGGTCTTACAAGGGTGAATATGGAAAATGTGGCATTCAATGAGAAATTTGAAGTATATGCCAAGAGTGCACATATGGTCTTTTATCTGCTGACACCGCAGTTTATGGAATATCTGCTGGGGCTGGATTATTTGGGAAGTCTTGTTCTCCGCTTTACGGGTAATCAGGTTATTGTGCTTAGAAACCACATTACCGGTATCTTTGAGCCGGATTTGAAACAGCCGTTAGATATCCCATACGAAATAGGCAAGAGTTATCAGGAGCTTAAGGACATTCTGGATTTTATTGATATGCTAAATCTTGATAAGGTGGCAGCGGAGGCAAATGCAAGAGCGGAATATGGGGAGGGCATATCTTTCTCGGCGGCTTCAGATGCTGGAAAAGAGGAACCCAAATACGGTGTAGTGGATGAGGAGGCTTCCATATTTGGCGGACCTGATTTTTTGAAACCGGATATAGAAGACAATGGATTCAATGCAGAGAATGATGAATTGGAAAACTGGAATAAGCCGGTTTCTTCCGGTGAAAGCAAAAGTGGATTAAAGCTTAAACTGTAATCTGGTACTCTCAGATGTCTATGCGGGTACTTGTAAAAAATGGGAACATGATATAATATAGTTAATAACTGTGTGCAGATTAAGAAGTTTTACAGGTACATAACAAATAGGAGCATAAAAGGAGAAGAAAGAATGGCAGGGATTGCAATTGACGGACCCGCAGGTGCAGGGAAAAGCACTATAGCAAAGAGAGTAGCGAGAGAATTAGGTTTTATTTATGTGGATACAGGGGCACTTTACCGGGCTATTGCCCACTATTTAGTGACTAATCGGATTGATATTGAGGATGAGGCGGTACTTACAAAGGCATGTGAGGGGATTTCCGTAACGATTGAATATGAGAAGGATGTACAGCAGGTTTATCTCAATGGAGAAAATGTAACCCCATTTTTACGAACAGAAGAGACCGGAAATATGGCTTCAAAATCTTCTGCAAAGCCCCCTGTCCGTGCGGCATTATTAGATTTACAAAGGGATATGGCAAAGCAGTATAATGTGGTAATGGATGGCAGGGATATCGGAACAATGGTACTGCCGGATGCAGAGGTCAAAATTTATTTAACGGCATCTTCGAAAGAACGGGCAAACCGGCGTTATAAAGAATTGGTGGACAAGGGAGAACAGCCGGATTTTGACAGGATTGAGGCAGATATTATTGAGAGGGATGAACGGGATATGAACCGTGCAATAGCACCTTTGAAGCAGGCAGAAGATGCATTGCTGGTAGACAGCTCTGATATGAGTATTGAGGAGGTTGTGTCTGTCATTTTAACTGCTGCCAAAGAAAAACTCCCTTTTCGGAATTGTGTACCTGTTAAAAACAAGCTATAATGGTATTAACAAATCGTAAGTTGTAGGAGGAATATACATGAGAGACATGATTGCGTACTGTGGACTGGATTGTGAAAAATGTGATGCTTATCTTGCGACAATCTGCGATGACCAAGCGTTGCGTGAGAAAACCGCAAAATTATGGGCAGAGCTAAATAATGTCTCCATTTTACCTGAACATATCAACTGTGAGGGGTGTCGCATGAACGGAGTTAAAACCGTGTACTGTGATAACCTTTGCCCTATTCGTCAGTGTGCACTAAAAAAAGGTATGACTATCTGTGGCGATTGTTCAGAATTGGAAAAATGCCAGACTGTTGAAGAGATTATCTCAAATAACCCTGCAACTTTGGAAAATCTAAAGAGATAAGTTACATAGCTTGATAATTTCCAGTTTGTCGCAAAGCTGATAGCATAAAATCGGAGGTTAAGGAACTTATGGATAAGACGCAAGCAACAAAATGTGAATCCTATCTTTGCCAGATAATCAATGCTATTCTATTAGCTGGAATTATTATTTTGTTTATCGGCGCATATTATTGCATAATTAAAGCAGGTATCCCCTATCAAGACTCGCCGTTAGAGTTACAAATAAAATATGCCATCAATATGGGAATTGGTGACATACTGGTAAGGGTTGGGTTTTTGATTTCCACATGTGGGGGAATCGCCCGTTTGCTTTTTAAACTGCTAATGAAGAAAAGACAGAAGCAATAAATTCTCGTTTATAGGGGTGTTGATAGGCACACTGTTTCGAAAAAAGAGAAGAAAAATTATAGTGACATAGCATTTTTTTGCGGTGTTTTTTGTAAAGGACACTATAGGGAGAGTGTAAAAAGGAAGACGATATTTGAGGATAGGGGAAAAAGATGGAGATTATATTGGCGAAAACAGCAGGCTTTTGTTTTGGTGTAAAAAGGGCTGTGGATACTGTGTATGAGCAGGTAGATAAAGGAAATGTATACACATACGGTCCGATTATCCACAATGAAGAGGTGGTAAGGGATTTAGAGACCAAAGGGGTAGGGATTATTGAATCTGAGCAGGAATTAAAGGATTTGGACAAGGGTACGGTTGTAATCCGTTCCCATGGCGTAGAGCGGAAAATCTATGAGATAATCAGGGGGAAATCTCTGGAACTTGTAGATGCTACCTGTCCTTTTGTAAAGAAAATCCATAATATTGTCGATAAAGATAGTGCAAAGGGGAAGCAGATTATCATAATTGGCAATAAAAACCACCCTGAAGTAATGGGAATTGTTGGCTGGTGCAATCAGCCTCCAATTGTGTTAGAATCGGAGGAAGAAGCCAGGAATCTGACGATTTCTGAAAAAAAAGATATCAGTCTTGTGGCGCAGACGACATTTAATCACAAGAAATTCAATAAGGTGGTTGAAATTTTCAAAGAAAAAGGTTATAATATAACCGTTTATAACACCATATGCAATGCGACAGAAGAGAGGCAGAAGGAAGCGGCTTCTATTGCGAAGCAGGTAGATGCGATGATTGTGATTGGTGGAATGAACAGTTCTAATACACAAAAGCTATATGATATTAGCAAAAAAGAATGTGCAAATACTTACTATATACAGACACTCGTTGACTTGGATTTAGCTGCTTTTGAATCCGTTGGTAGGGTAGGTATTACTGCAGGGGCATCTACCCCTAATCAAATTATTAAGGAGGTTCATGGTAGCATGGCAGAAGATTTTGGAACAATGTTTGAGGCTAGTCTGGCAGAGGAGAACAGAATTAGCGTAGGTAAAATTGTAAAGGGAACGGTTATTGATGTAAAGGATGATGAGATTATCCTGAACATTAATTATAAGGCAGATGGAATTATTACAAAGAATGAGTATTCTAATGATGTTAATATATCATTAAGAGATAAGGTTCAGGTTGGTGAGACTATCGAGGCAAAGGTAATCAAGACTAACGATGGTGATGGACAAGTCTTATTATCTGTTAAGCGCGTTGCAGCAGAGAAAGCTAACGAAAAGCTTGAAGAAGCATATAATAATGAAGAAGTATTAAAAGGAATTGTAACACAGGTACTGGATGGCGGTTTAAGCGTTACGGTAGACGAAGTAAGAGTGTTTATTCCTGCAAGTCTCGTTTCAGATATTTATGAGAAGGATTTAACAAAGTATAAGGATCAGGAGATCGAGTTTAAGATTACAGAATTTAATCCTCGTAAGAGAAGAATTATTGGTAACCGTAAGATGCTGATTGAAGCTGAGAAGAAGGCAGCTAAGGAAGCTTTATTTGCAAGAATTCAAGTTGGAGATACCGTTGAGGGCAATGTTAAGAATGTAACGGATTTTGGTGCATTTATTGACTTAGGTGGTGCAGACGGATTACTTCACATTTCAGAGATGTCATGGGGAAGAGTTGAGAATCCTAAGAAATTATTTAATGTTGGTGACAGCGTTAAGGCGATTATCAAAGATATCCAGGGTGAGAAGATAGCACTGAGTCTCAAATTTGAAGAGACAAATCCATGGCTTACAGCTGCAGAGAAATATGCAGTAGGTAATATAGTAACCGGAAGGGTTGCAAGAATGACAGATTTTGGTGCATTTGTAGAATTAGAGCCAGGTGTTGATGCATTGCTGCATGTATCCCAGATAGCAAAAGAACATATTGAAAAGCCATCTAGTGTATTATCAGTAGGACAGGAGATTGAAGTCAAGGTCGTTGATTTTAAATTAGATGAAAAGAAGATAAGCCTTAGCATGAAGGTTTTACTTCCGGATGATGATGTAGAAGAAGTTCCGGCAGGAGAGGAAGTTTCTACAGAGGAATAAAGGATTTAAGCAGCCTCGTCTTAGTTATATAAGGCGGGGCTTTGTTTTTTGAAAGGCATTTATGATTATGGCATACGATTATGAGAATTTTAAACAGGATGTTTATAAACTGACTAATATTAATTTATCATTATATAAAGAACGTCAAATGAAGAGGAGAATCGAATCCCTGATGAACAGGAAGGGATATACGGCATTTGACGATTATTTTCATGCGATGCAAAAAGACCCTGCATTGCTGCGTTCTTTTGTCAGCTATCTGACAATTAATGTTTCGGAATTTTATAGGAATCCAAAGCAATGGGAACTTTTTGAACAGCAGATTATTCCGTATATGAAAAAACGTTTTGGAAACCGTTTCAATATATGGAGTGCTGCTTGTTCTACTGGAGATGAACCATATACGATAGCTATGATTTTGGCAAAACATTTTCCTCTTTCTCAGATACATATCTATGCAACAGATATTGATGAGGATGTTTTAAATTTTGCAAAGAAAGGGTTTTATTCGGCAAGAAGTTTGGAAAGACTGCCCAGGGAATTTTTAAAGACGCATTTTACGAAGCAGAGTAATGGTTATCAGATCAATTCAGATATTAAGGCTTGTGTGGAATTTAGAAAACATAATTTGCTGGAAGACAAATATCCTATGGGAATGCATATGATTGTCTGTCGTAATGTAGTTATTTATTTTACGGATGAAGCCAAAGATGAGGTATATCATAAATTTAATAAGAGCCTGGTGAATCAGGGGATTTTATTTATTGGAAGCACAGAACAGATTATCCATGCAAAAGAGATTGGATTTAGTGCCGCAGACTCATTCTTTTATCAAAAAATATGAATCAATTCAGATAAGACGCTCCGAATATAGGCAGCCTGTTTTTCACAGCCAGCGTTCAAAAGGGAATCAAGAGTCTGATAGTTACGGTTGTCTGTAATGGATAATTTGAATGTATCATAGCTGTCTAAAAGATAGCATGGAATGAAAGCATCTGCTTTTTTTATATAGCAGGTGCTTTTTGTTGCTTTTTTTCTGTTTTCCGGATCTACATAAGAGGCAACACTTTTATGAATTGCCATATCTTCCTTTGGAAGGTAATAATAATTTTTGAAATCTTTAAAATAATGCATTAAAGTGTCATGTATGATGGGGATTTGAAGGATAGCTTTTTGTTCAAATGCATTAAGGTATATTTTATCAGCAGACAGTGAAATGCGTTTTGGTAAAAAAGCAGATTGAGAATAGGTAAAATCTATCGTTAATAACTTGTCTGCACTTAGCTTTAGGTCGGAGATTTCAATTTGTTCAAAAAAAGTTTTGTAGTTAAGGATTGTGCTGGCCCGAAGCAGCCCCAGCAGGTCGTCATGGTTATGGAGCACAAGGAGTTCTTCCTTTTCTTTATCAGGTTTTTTCAGGTATTGCTGATAGATGGGGATTAGTTCCTTACCGGTATAAGTATCTGTTCTCTGTATTCCGAGGTAACGTTCAATGGATACCTGTTTCATGCTATCCAGCATAAAAATTTTTTTATAGGAGCGGATTTCCTTTAAAATGTCAATTTGTGCAGGTTTTTTATCAGCGGAAAACGAAATGCCGGATATATCCGCTTTTTGTTTTAGATAGGGAATATCAAACCCCAGTCCATTGAAATGTACCAGATGGGTAAAATCCATACAAAAGGTATCAAAAGCAGTAAGAATTTCTTTTTCACTGCTGCCGTTTTCATTAAACCACTGTATCATTCGGATGCAGTTGTTTTCGTACCATAATGCACCGATTAAGTAAAGTGTTGTATTTTTTGCCGCAAATCCAGTGGTTTCAATATCGAAAAACAGTAATCGGGAATCGGGATAGAAATATTTATAGTATTCCGGTATGGGATTTTGCCGTATAGCATCGCTGTATTCGATGATTTTCATAGTGTTCTCCTTATACCCATGGTATTTTTATGTAAAAAAGGTTTTTATTAGCAGTTTCGATAGCCGGTATCTCAATATCTGGTAATTCTATCATAGCATAATTCATGATAATGTGCTATAATCAAAAAAGTAAATATGGCGAGCCGCCATGAAAGAGGTTTTTATGATAGGATATATAAAGGGCACGATTGAGGGAATCTTCAAAGACAGTGTTTTTATTGAGAATAACGGGATTGGATATCGAATCTTTACGTCAGGCATGGCAATTGAGCAGATAAAGGGTATGCATCAGGAGGTTAAGTTTTTTACTTATCTGCATGTAAGGGAAGATGAGTTGTCACTGTTTGGGTTTCCAGGAACTGAGGAACTGGATACTTTTAAATTATTGCTGGGTGTCAACGGAATAGGACCGAAGGCAGCACTTTCGATTTTATCTGTATTGTCGGTCAGAGATTTGTCTCTGGCAGTTATGTCAGGGGATACCAAAGCGATTACACGGGCAAATGGAATTGGTGCAAAAGGTGCAGGCAGAGTGATCATGGAACTGAAGGATAAACTCAGATTTGAGGATTTGTTTCAGACGGAAGATGGTATGGAAGATAGTACAGGAAGCGGCCTTGAAAGGACGGAGAAAGGGAATGGAGTTCAGGATACAGTATTGGCGTTAGTAAGCCTGGGATATTCGGAATTTGAAGCGTTAAAGGCGATCAAACAGATTCCGGATGCAGAACTTCTGGAGCCGGAAGAACTGCTTAAGGCAGCACTTAAGAAAATGTTTTAAGGATTAAGCAAAGAGAATATTTAATGGAGTAATATGATAGACAGAATGATTAGTACCCAGATTCTTCCAGAGGACGTCAAGACAGAGAATAATCTCAGACCAGCGATGCTTTCGGATTATGTGGGACAGGAAAAGGCAAAGAATAATTTAAAAGTATTTATTGAGGCAGCAAAAAACCGCAGTGAAGCCCTTGATCATGTGTTGTTATATGGTCCGCCAGGACTTGGCAAGACGACAATGGCTTCCATTATTGCTAATGAGATGGGAAGTCATCTGAAGATTACTTCGGGACCGGCAATTGAGAAACCGGGAGAGCTGGCAGCAATTTTGAATAATCTGAATGAAAATGATGTATTATTTATTGATGAGATTCACCGTTTAAACAGGCAGGTGGAGGAAGTGCTATATCCGGCAATGGAGGATTTTGCCATTGATATTATGATTGGAAAAGGACAGGCTGCAAGAAGTATCCGTCTGGAACTGCCACATTTTACGCTGGTAGGGGCAACTACCAGGGCAGGGATGCTTACTGCACCGCTAAGGGACCGATTTGGAGTTGTAAACCGGCTGGAGTTTTATACCAAAGAAGAACTTTGCCAGATTGTGCTTCGCTCTGCTAAGGTGTTAGAGGTGACCATTGATGAAACAGGGGCATTAGAGATTGCCAAACGTTCCAGAGGAACCCCCAGGCTTGCAAACCGCTTGCTTAAGAGGGTCAGGGATTTTGCAGAGGTATCCTTTGAAGGACATATCAGTGAAGAGGTTGCCAAGAAGGCACTAGACCGGTTGGAAGTGGATTCTTTTGGACTGGATCAGGTGGATCGCAATATAATTTTGACCATGATTGAGAAATTCAGTGGTAAGCCAGTGGGATTGGATACCCTGGCGGCAGCAATTGGTGAAGATGCCGGTACGATTGAGGATGTATATGAACCATATTTGATTCAAAACGGACTGCTTTCACGGACACCAAGGGGAAGAGTGGCCACAGAAGCGGCATACAGGCATTTTGGATTAGAGTATTTATTAAAGAAAGGGGAATAGATATGGCAGATAAAAATGATATCCCTGTGGTAATTAACGGACGCATTTATAATTTGAGCGGATATGAAAATACGGAGTATCTTCAGGATGTAGCCAATTACATGAATCATAAGATTGCAGAATGTAAGTCTTCAGAGGGTTTTCGCAGACTGAGTGCAGAGTATCAGAATATACTGTTAGCAATCAATATAGCAGATGATTATTTTAAGATAAAAAATGAGAGCGGACAGCTGGCGGCCAGGGATGATGAGAAGGAGAAACAGATATATGATCTGCGTCATGAGGTAATAGAGACGCAGATTAAGTATGAGTCTTCCATGCGTTTAGTAGAAGAGTATAAGGAACAGGTGAATGCCCTGCAACGCAAAATTATTCAGATGGAAGCAGAGAAAGCCAGATAATTTAAAGGAAACTGTAAAATTTACAGAAACGGAGTAATGGATATGAAACCAGAAATATTGGCTCCGGCAGGCTCCATGGAGGCATTGAAGGCGGCCGTTCATGCAGGTGCGGATGCAGTCTATTTGGGAGGAAGCCGGTTTGGAGCGAGAGCCTATGCGGATAATTTTGATGAAACAGCTTTGATTCAGGCAATTGAATATGCTCACTTATATGGTGTTAAGGTCTATCTGACCATTAACACCTTATTTCGTAATGAGGAAATTGCCCAGCTGTTTGATTACTTATCGCCGTTATATCAGGCAGGACTGGATGCAGTAATCATTCAGGATTTGGGAGTGATGTATTATGTTCATCAGAACTTTCCTGATCTGCCGATACATGCATCCACACAAATGACGATAACCACAGAATATGCCTATAGCCTGTTAAAGGATTATGGTGTAGTGAGAATCGTTCCAGCGAGGGAACTTTCTTTGCAGGAGATAAAAAGACTGAAAAAGGGACCGGACATACCGGAAGTAGAAGTTTTTGTACAAGGGGCGTTATGCTATTGTTATTCAGGACAATGTCTGATGAGTTCTATGCTGGGGGGAAGAAGCGGCAACAGGGGAAGATGTGCCCAGACATGCCGTTTGCCGTATCTGGCATATGATAAAAATGGAAATCACATAGATTCGGAAGGGGCATATTTATTAAGCCTGAAAGATCTTTGCGGATTGGAAGCAGTACCGGGTTTAATAGAAGCGGGTGTGGATTCTTTTAAAATTGAAGGTCGGATGAAAAAGGCAGAATATGTTGCAGCCTGTGTCAGGGCGTATCGCAGAACCGTGGATGCATGGTATGAGGGAGAACCGTCTAAAAACAACATAGATAAATACAGGGATGAGATGGCGCAGGTATATAACCGTGGAGGTTTTACAAAGGGATATTATCATCAGAAAAATGGACAGGAGATGATGTCGGTAAAGGCTCCTGGCAATGTCGGGGTAACGATTGGACATATTGTGGATATCCGTAAGAACCGAATATGGATTAAGCTGCAAAAGGATGTACACAAGGAAGATATTTTTGTATTGGAAGGGAAAAAAGAACAAATCACGTTAACCTGTAATATGGAAGGAAAAAGCGGTTCCGTTATCATATTGAATGCCTCCAGAACGCAGGAGCTTCATAAAAATCAGGGTGTAACCAGAATGTTTCATAAACCATTGATGGAAGAACTGAAAAATTTGTGTAACACGGATAAAAAGCTGCCATTGTGGGGAAAGCTGGAATTAATAACCGGTTTACCGGCATCCCTGTTTTTGTCTATACGTATAGGGGACAGGGAGCAAAAAATTGTCTGTAATGGGTCGGTTGTGGAGAAAGCAGAGGCAAGACCGTTATTAAAAGAAGTCGTACAGGATAAAGTAGGAAAAATTGGAAATACCAGATATTATTTTGAAAAATTGGATATTAATATTTCGGAGGAGGCATTTTATCCGTTAAAAGAATTGAAGGAGCTTCGAAGGGAAGCACTCAATCTACTGGAGCAGACTGTGAAGGAGGCTGATAGGAGACAGCAGCCACTTAGGAAAGACATGACTTTTAAAAAAGAATCCGGTGGCATGGAATCAGATACCAGTGTGATGGTTTCGGATTTAAAACAGTTTAACCTTGTAAAATGTGAAAAAAGAATTAAAAATATATATCTGGATTTGCAGTATTTCCAAAAGGAAGTTATAATAGGCTTATTGGAAGAGAAAAAGGATTGTTATATCGTTCTTCCGCCTGTCCTGCGGACGGTATCCCTAAAAGAGATAAAAGAACTTCCGATAACAAAGTTAAAGGGTGTCGTAGTCCGCAATATTGATGAACTGGCTTATTTGAAGCATATGGAATATCGTGGCCAGATAGTGGCAGATTATAGTTTATATGTAATGAATGATTATGCGGCATATTTCATGCGGACGATTTTTTCTGATATCAGGATTACAGTGCCGGTAGAATTAAATCAAAAGCAGATGAACACACTTTGTTATGTGCCGCAGAGTAGTGAATTAGAAGTTTACGGATATAAACAGCTTATGATAAGTGCCCAATGTCTGCAAAATACACTTGCAGGATGCCATAAAGATTGTGCAGTTTTTAATCTGCAAGACAGGCTTCACAAATCATTTAAGGTATCCTGTATTTGTAAATATTGTTATAACCTGATTTATAATGGAGTACCAACAGTGCTGTTTGATCTAAACCAAAAAGGATTGACCGGAAGCCGGGTAAAAAGGCTTCATTTTACAGAAGAAGATGAGGAAGAGGTTATGAGTGTTCTGCATGCTTTTTTTGGAGAATCATCAATGGAAGGTGAGAAGACAAGAGGTCACTATAACCGTGGAGTAGAGTAGATGACAAGTATTATTATCAACGTTTCAAAGTATATCATATTAATATTAATGGCTCTTTATACCCTGTCCTGTTTTACGGCATTTAGGCAGGATAGTGAAAAGATAAGGGATCAGAAGTTGAATAAGCAGATAATCTATGTATTTTTGATACATTTTTTATCCTATTTGACTTTTGCACTTAATAATTCGGAAGAAATGATGGGAATCGTCATTTTTTACGGATTGCAGATTTTTATTGCCACCATATATATGTTTATATATCACTATATTTATCCATATTCTTCCAGAGTCATTACGAATAATATGAATTTTTTGCTGCTGATCGGTTACACTATGCTGACCAGGCTGGACTTTTCCCTTGCCAAGAAGCAGTTTGCGATTGCGACAGTATCCATGATTCTGGTTTCCGTCATACCGATGATCATGGACAAATATAAGAATTTGAGGAATTATGGCATTGCCTACGGGATACTGGGGATACTGGCACTTAGTTCTGTTTTTGTAATTGGTGTGGAGCAGTATGGATCACTCAATTGGATTAGCATTTTAGGCATTAAGATACAGCCTTCTGAATTTGTAAAAATTCTGTTTGTATTTTTTATTGCAAGTATGCTTTCTAAGAGCAGGGATTTTAAACAGGTGATTATCACAACCGGATTTGCAGGGGTTCATATGGGTGTGCTGGTACTGGAAAAAGATCTGGGCGGGGCACTGATCTTCTTTGTTATATTCATATGCATGATTTACGTGGGAACCGGAAAGGCAAGGTATCTGTTTGCATTTATTGCAGGAGGTCTTGCAATGGCGGGGCTGGCATTTTTGCTGTTTAAGGACAGGCTGTTTGATCATGTAATGGTTCGTATAAATGTATGGAAAAATCCGTGGGATGATATCCGTGGAACCGGTTATCAGGTTACGCAGTCGCTGTTTGCGATTGGGAGTGGAGGTTATTTTGGAACAGGATTGACAAAGGGTTCCCCGGAAGTTATTCCTGTAAGTGAGAGCGACTTCATTTTCTCTGCAATAGCAGAGGAATTTGGGGTACTGTTTGCACTTTTTTTGATACTCGTATGTTTCAGTTGTTTTATCTGTTTTGTAAGTATAGCGATGAAGGTAAGGAATCGTTTTTATAAGACCATGGCATTCGGTTTTGCAATCTGTTATATGTTCCAGACTTTTTTATCCATCGGAGGAGTAACAAAATTTATTCCATCTACAGGTGTTACCATTCCGTTAGTCAGTTATGGAGGAAGCTCGGTGTTGAGTTCTCTGGTAATGTTTTCCATTATGCAGGGAATTAGTACAATTGAAAATAAAGAGGCTGAGAGAATTGAAGAGGAAAGACGAAACATTGAAGAAAATGCAGGGTAAAAAAGGGAAAAAAAGGAGCAGGGAATTAAAGCAGAAGATACTGACTCCGGCCCAGCAGGCATTTTTAGAAAAAGAAGAGAAAATTGATAAGATTAATGAAAAGCTTAATCGTCCAATTATTGGGATAACCTATATTTCTGCATTCTTAATAATTGGGCTGATTGTGTATATTCTGCATTTTATGATCGTGGATAAGGATGAAGTGATCGCCAATGCGGCGAATACAAGACTGGATAATTATGCGGCAGATGTGATCCGTGGTGATATCGTGACTCAGGATGGTGAAACCGTTGCCACGAACAGGGGGGATAAAAGGTATTATCCGTATGATGAGATGTTTGCCCATGTAGTGGGATATTCCGAGTATACGAAAGCAGGCATTGAACTGGTGGGAAATTATTATCTTTTGGAGAGCCATGCCAATATCATAGAGAGGGGGATTAATACCCTGCGTGAGGAGAAGAATAATGGAGATACGGTTGTATCTACTTTGAATTACGAATTGCAGAAAACGGCTTATGATGCACTCGGCAGTGCAAACGGTGCAGTTGTAGTGATGGAGCCGGATACCGGTCGGATTCTTTCCATGGTCTCTAAGCCGGATTTCAATCCCAATGCCATTGATGATGTATGGAAAGAGGCGACCAGTGAGAATACGAACAGCTCCGTATTATTGAACAGGGCATCCCAGGGACTTTATCCGCCGGGCTCTACCTTTAAGATATTAACAACACTGGCTTTTATGAGGCAGAATCCAAGAGACTTTGAAGAATATCATTATAACTGTTCTTCAGAGGAACAGATTTTTAACAGCGTCACCATACATTGTTTTGGAAGGAAAATACATGGGGAAGAGGATCTGTCAGCTGCTCTTGCTAATTCCTGTAATCAGGCATATGCAGATATTGGGACAAAGCTTGATGTGAACAAATGGAAACATACCCTGGAAGATTTTCTTTTTAACAAATCTTTGCCGTATACGGATGCCCATGCTACAAGCAGATTCTATTTAGAAGGAAAATCAGACAAGGGGTATATTCCGCAGACTGCATTTGGTCAGGGAGATACTTTGATCACACCGCTTCATAACGCAATGATTGTATCCACAATCGCAAATGGTGGATTGATGATGAAACCGTACCTGATCGACAGTATTGAGAATTATAAGGGAAAAAGGATTAAGAAATTTTCACCGTCTTCTTATGATACATTATTGACTACAGAGGAAGTGGATACTTTGACAGCGTATATGAGGAAGGTGGTGACAAACGGTACTGCTGCAGATTATTTTGCAGGTGCATCATATGAAGCGGCGGGAAAAACGGGTACAGCTGAGTATGCAAACGGAGATCATGACTATTCATGGTTTGTTGGGTTCAGCAGTCTTGAGGAGCCGGAAGTAGCTGTCAGCATCATCATAGAGGAATCAGATGTCAATGGGATAAAAGCAGCGGCAGTGGCAAGAAAACTGTTTGATGCATATTACAATCTGTCAGAAAGATAGGGTATAGATGAATGGTAACTGAAAATAGGGAAGAAATTTTAACTTTGCCTTGCCTTTTTATCTATTAATTGCTATACTTTAACCAATTAGGCAACACACCAAATTATTGCGTAAAGCTTTGTGCAGGAATTACTAAGGAATAATCGGAAAGTTGCGATTTACAAAGTTTTACATTATAGGAGGAACAGCTATGATAGAAGCAGTAAGCTGTGGTGGTGTGGTAATCTTCAGAGGTAAGGTGTTGTTACTTTATAAGAACTATAAGAACAAGTACGAAGGCTGGGTTCTGCCAAAAGGCACGGTAGAGGAAGGCGAGGAGTACAAGGAGACGGCGCTTCGTGAAGTAAAAGAAGAAACTGGTGTAAGTGCCCAGGTTATAAAATATGTGAATAAAAGTAATTATACTTTTAATACCGCATATGATGTAGTCAATAAAGATGTACATTGGTATCTGATGATGGCTGACAGTTATTACAGCAAACCTCAAAGGGAAGAGTACTTTATGGATTCCGGATATTATAAGTATCATGAGGCCTATCATCTGTTGAAGTTTCCGAATGAGAAGCAGATTTTGGAACAGGCTTATGGTGAATATCAGGATTTGAAGCAAAGTAATTTGTGGGGATCAAAGAAGTATTTTTAACAAAAAAGAAGTCAGAAGCAATTCCGGCTTCTTTTTTATTCCTGCAGACAATGAGTCTGGCAGGGCAAGGGTTAGCCCGGATTAGAGGGAGAACTGGTTGGCCATGGATGGGAAAGGGAATGTGATGAAAAAGAAAACGGTTATTAGGATTATGATGGTAGTATGCCTGCTGTCTGCATTGGGATGTGGCGGTTATCTTGCATATTACTATTATGGCAGTTTTAAAAGTGAAAAAGATGTGGCAGTGTTAAGGGATATGATTGGTGCAGAAGATGAAAGAGGGGAATCCATACAGGAAGAAAAGGATAAAGCAGGTTTAGAGAGTGGGAGCGAAGAAGCAAGGGAAGAAGAACTGGATGAAACTGACATTGAGAGCCGTTTGGAGGAGAAGACCGGACAGAATGATGTGCAGGAGATAACAGATGGAAAAAAGGTTCAGAAAAAGTTTGAAAGACTTTATCAGATAAACCATGATTTTGCAGGCTGGATTACCATTGAGGATACCAATATAGATTATCCGGTTATGTATACACCGGATGATGACGAACGGGGAGAATATTATATTCATAGAAACTTTGAAGGAGATTATTCAGCAGCAGGTCTTCCGTTTATTGATGCACACTGTAGAATCGATAGTCCCACAGATAATTTAATTGTCTATGGACATAACATGAATTCCGGCAAAATGTTTCATGATATATTAAAGTATGAGGATGAAGATTTTTATGAGAGACATAAGACATTTAGCTTTGATACTATATATGAGGACGGAACTTATGAGGTTGTGGCAATGTTTTATGGACAGATTCTGGAAGAGTCTTCTGAGACATTTAAATATTATGAATTTGTAAATGCCGGCAGTGAAGAAGAGTTTATGGATTTTGTGGAACATATAAAAGATATGTCGATAACAGATACTGGTGTGGACGTGGAGTATGGAGATCAATTAATTACTTTATCTACATGTGCCTATCATGTAAAGGACGGACGGTTTGCAGTCATTGCAAAAAAGTGTGATAAATAAGTTTATACCTGACAGCTTATTAAAAATTTCCACGAAAACCACCTAGTAAAAATATGCTGATAGTTGTATAATAGAATCAACTGTGTGGTCCGTATATCGTGTGTTAAGATTACGGACTGCATGATATGATAATTGGTGTAGGATAGTTGTTTTTCTATGCCTGTTTAACTTGATAAAAGAGAGGTAAGATACATGGGTTTATTAACGTTTTCGGGTGGCATTCACCCTTACGATGGCAAAGACCTGTCGAAGGACAAAGTAATTTGTGAATATCTGCCAAAGGGCGACTGTGTGTATCCGCTGTCGCAGCATATCGGTGCGCCGGCAGTTCCGTTGGTGAAAAAGGGAGACAGGGTATTAGTCGGAGAAAAAATTGCAGAGGCAGGGGGCTTTGTATCTGCTAATATTCATTCAGGAGTATCCGGGACGGTTAAAACGATTGAACCAAGAATGACAGCCGGTGGAACAAAAGTAAATTCTATTGTAATAGAAAATGACGGGCAATTTGAAGAAGTAGATTTTAGGGAGAATATCAAACCTCTTGACCGGATGTATCGGGAAGATGTAAAGGAGGCTATTAAAGAAGCCGGAATTGTAGGTATGGGGGGAGCAGGATTTCCTACACATGTAAAGCTTTCTCCTAAAAATGAGGATGCAATTGATACGATTATTGTAAATGGTGCGGAATGTGAACCGTATCTGACTTCGGATTACAGGAGAATGGTGGAAATTCCGGAAAAAATTGTGACAGGTCTTCAGATAGTCATAAACTTATTTGACCATGCAAAGGGAATCATTGCAATAGAAGACAATAAACCGGATGCAATAAAAAAACTTACGGAGCTTACAAAAGATATAGATAATATAACAGTAAATCCGGTGAAGACCAAATATCCACAGGGAGCCGAGCGGCAGCTCATCTATGCAAATACCGGAAGAAAAATTAATTCTTCCATGCTTCCGGCAGATGCAGGATGTATTGTTCATAACATAGATACGATTGTTGCTATATATAATGCGATCATTGAGGGAAGACCATTATTTGAGCGTATTGTAACCGTAACTGGTGACGCAGTGGAAGATACTGCCAATTTCCGTGTGAGACTGGGAACAAATGCACAGGAATTAATCGATGCAGTAGGAGGATTTAATATTGAAGATCCGGGAAAAATCATTTCAGGTGGTCCGATGATGGGAAAAGCAATGTTTTCACTGGATGTACCAATTGTAAAGGGCTCCTCTGCGCTGCTCTGTTTCAGGGAGGATATTGTGTCAGCAGTAGAACCATCTAATTGTATCCGGTGCGGCAGATGTGTTGAGGTCTGTCCCGGGCGTGTGATGCCTAATAAGCTGGCAGCACTGGCCAGTCATGGTGATATGGAAGGATTTGTCAAATATGACGGTATGGAGTGCTGTGAATGCGGATGCTGTTCTTATGTATGTCCTGCAAAACGGCATTTAACCCAGATCATTGCAGGAACGCGGAAACAGATACTGGCGAATAAAAAGAAATAGGAGGTGGACATTTTGGAACAGACAATGAAGATTTCTTCTTCCCCGCATATCAGGGATAAAGAATCAACATCAAATATTATGGGGCAGGTCATTGTAGCCTTAATGCCGGCCACCATTTTTGGAATCTATAATTTTGGAATCAGGGCACTTATCACGATTTTGGTCACTGTTTTCAGTTGTGTTGTGTTTGAAGCATGCTATCAGAAAAATATGGGGCGGAAGGTTACTGTTAAGGATTTATCGGCGGTGCTTACCGGATTACTATTAGCCCTCAATCTGCCGCCGGATGTGCCGTTCTGGCTTCCGATATTGGGAAGTTTTTTTGCGATTATTGTAGTGAAGCAGCTGTTTGGAGGACTTGGGCAGAATTTTATGAATCCGGCACTAGGTGCCAGATGCTTTTTGCTGATTTCCTTCACCGGGCGAATGACAGCTTTTACATATGATGCGGTTACAACTGCAACGCCTCTTGCAAGTTTGAAAGCAGGAGAGAGTGTAGATGTAATGTCAATGTTTCTCGGTACAACCGCAGGAACCATTGGTGAGACATCAGCCATTGCATTGCTGATTGGTGGTTTGTTTTTGCTTGTTACTGGAATTATTAATTATCGGATTCCTGTTTTCTATCTGGGTTCTTTTGCTGTATTCATTCTGTTATATGGCCTGGTACAAGGGAGAGGCATGGATATGTCTTTTTTAATGGCACATTTGTTCGGCGGTGGATTGATGCTTGGAGCATTTTTTATGGCAACAGATTATGTAACATCTCCAATTACACCGAATGGCAGGATTTTATTTGGCATTTTACTGGGACTGCTGACCTTTTTATTCCGGATATTTGGAGGTTCCGCAGAGGGTGTGTCCTATGCGATTATTATCGGGAATTTGTTAGTACCGCTGATTGAGCGTATTACTGTTCCAAAAGCTTTTGGAAAGGGGGCAGTAAAACATGAATAGTGAAGGTATCAAAAATACGGTTTCCTTAATGTTGATTACCCTGATTGCCGGTCTTTTATTAGGACTGGTCTATGAGATTACCAAAGAACCGATTAAGGAAGAACGGCAGCGTGCAAAGGAGGAGGCATACAAAGAAGTGTTTATGGAAGCTTCTTCTTTTGAAAAAATTGATTTAAAGAGCGGGAAAAAGGATGTACTCACGAAACAAGGTTTTAATGCCACGATTGATGAGGTAATGCGGGTAATGGATAAAAATGGAAGCTTTGCAGGGTATGTATTGACTGTTACGGATCACGAGGGATATGGCGGCGATATTCAGTTTGCCATGGGTGTAAAGGCAGACGGAACAGTAAATGGTATTTCCTTTTTATCTATCAGTGAGACAGCAGGGCTTGGCATGAAAGCAACGGAAGACGATTTTAAGAAACAGTTCGCAAATAAAAATACTGCAAGCTTTGTATATACAAAGAGTGGTGCTGTGGCAGAGAATGAGATAGATGCACTTTCCGGAGCAACGATCACCACCAATGCGGTAACAAACGGTGTAAATGCAGGACTTTTCTATATCAGCACATTAGAAGAGGAGGGGCAGGATAATGAATAAGACATGGGAACGTTTGAAATGTGGCATGGTTACGGAAAATCCTACCTTTGTACAGATGTTGGGAATGTGCCCGACAATGGCAGTAACCACTTCTGCCATCAATGGTCTGGGTATGGGGCTGACAACTACAGTAATTTTGATATTAAGCAATATGATGATTTCTGCGCTCAGAAAGGTAATACCGGATAAGGTTCGTATTCCGGCATATATTGTAGTTGTTGCTTCCTTTGTAACGATTGTACAGTTTTTACTGGAAGGATTTGTGCCGTTCTTATATGACAGTCTGGGAATTTATATTCCATTAATTGTTGTAAACTGTATTATTTTAGGTCGTGCAGAAAGTTATGCATCTAAGAATAATATATGGCTTTCCATGTTTGATGGTATTGGTATGGGGCTTGGGTTTACTGTTGGCTTGACTGCTATTGGAATTTTCAGGGAACTGTTTGGTAACGGCAGTATTTTTGGGTTACGGTTTATGCCGAAAAGTTATGAACCGGTTACGATTCTGATTCTTGCACCGGGAGCTTTTTTCGTACTGGCATGCATTGTGGCAGTACAGAATAAGGTACGGAAATATAAGGAAGATGGTGTGAAAAAAGGGGTGCTGTTCTGCGAAAAAGAAAATGGATGCGAGACCTGTACTAACGATATTTGTAAGGGTAAACTCTTTACAGCAGAAAGTGTTGCAAGGGAAAAGGAGGAAGCTGATAATGCCCGCAAAGAAAAACAGAAAAATCCTTCAGGAAAAATATAAAAGTTTAAAAAGACATAAACGCAGAATCAGACGGTTTGAGCGGCTTAGACGGGTACGTATGAAGCGGTATCAACGCATGAAAAGGGCCGGAAAGAGAAAAATGAAAGCGATGGAACGTCAAAAGAGGGCAAGGGCAAAAAGGGAAACTGCCAAATTAAACCGTACATTGCGAAGGAGGCGTAAAAGATGAATTTATTTTTGATTGCTGTGGGTGCAGCACTGGTTAATAATGTGGTATTAAGCCAGTTTTTAGGACTATGTCCGTTTATAGGTGTTTCTAAAAAGGTAGATACAGCAGCAGGAATGGGTGGTGCGGTTATTTTTGTCATTACCATTGCATCTGCCGTGACGAGCCTTATTTATACATTTGTCTTAGAAAAACTCAATATTACATACTTGCAGACTATTGTATTTATTCTGGTTATCGCAGCACTGGTTCAGTTTGTAGAGATGTTTTTGAAAAAAATGATACCTTCGTTATATTCTGCACTAGGAGTGTATCTCCCTCTTATTACAACGAATTGTGCAGTTCTTGGCATTGCACTGATCAATGTGCAGAAATCCTATAACTTTGTTACTTCTGTTGTAAATGGTTTTGGAACAGCAGTAGGGTTTACCATAGCCATTGTGATTATGGCAGGAATCAGGGAAAAGATTGAATACAATGATATTCCGGAATCTTTTAAAGGAACTCCGATTGTACTGATTACAGCCGGTTTGATGGCAATGGCCTTTTTCGGATTTTCAGGTTTGATTAAGTAGAGGGGGATAGTGCTATGAGTATTACATCAATTTTACTTGCTACGGCAATTGTTGGAGGAACCGGTATTATTATCGGGATTCTGCTTAGTGTTGCAGGAGAAAAGTTTGCAGTTGAGGTGGACGAAAAAGAGGTTGCTGTAAGAGAATGTCTTCCCGGAAATAACTGTGGCGGCTGTGGCTTTCCGGGATGTGACGGGTTGGCGGCTGCAATTGCAAAAGGAGAAGCCCCGGTTAACGGATGTCCGGTAGGAGGGGAAAGCTGTGCCCAGGCAATCAGTGAGATTATGGGAGTAGAGGCGGGGGATACCGTGAGAATGACAGCTTATCTAAAGTGTGCCGGAAACTGTGAAAATGCGAGGGATAACTATGAGTATATAGGCTCGGAGGACTGTAAATCGGCAATGAATAATCCGGGTGGAGGAGCAAAAGCGTGTACTTATGGCTGCATCGGTTTTGGAAATTGCAAAAAGGTATGTCCTTTTGGGGCGATAGAGATTGTAGACGGTATAGCGCGTATTGATTCAAATAGATGTAAGGCATGTGGAAAATGTGTGGCTGAGTGTCCGAAGCACCTGATTGAATTGGTACCTGTGGATGCAGTGTGTCATGTAAAGTGCAGCTCAAAAGATAAGGGGATAGAGGTTAAAAAGGTTTGTCAGGCAGGATGTATCGGCTGTGGACTGTGCGCAAAGAATTGTCCTTCAGATGCAATCACTGTAGAAAATAATCTTGCTTATATTGATCAGGAAAAATGTACGCATTGTGGCATCTGCAAGGAAAAGTGCCCGGTCAAGATTATTCTTTAAAAAGGTCTGTAATTCGTTAGAATTACAGACCAAAAATCAGCCTGATCAAGCGGATTGTGGCGGCATTGTCAGTATAGCGGTTATTGGGAATCATGAGATATACTTTATCATAGGAAAGGTTACAGTTATCCGCAAATTCTGTGCCGCTGATATCAATGGCGGCAGAATAAGGTTTTCCTTCATTCATGTAAGTATCATTAGGAGATACTGTTACAATATATTTTTCAATCTGGCTGTATAGTTCTTTGTCGATGCAGGCATCAATCACTGCAATATCACCGGTTGATTTGTAATAATTCAGAGTCTGTTCATTTCCGATGATTGCATCAAGCTTATCGGAAGTGATATATACAATCATTTTTTCATAATCGGTGAGTGTTGACTGCCGGATAGCAACATTGTCAGCATTATCAATCGTTAAATCGGTAAAGACCTGAATAATATTTTTGGAATCCAGATTATAATAATTACGGAAAGTATCAGGAATATAATTTTCCGCTACGGCATTTGGTCCGTCATTGGTAATGGCGACGATTAGTTCGGTTGGCAGATTTGCTTTATATATGGTATGTCCAAGAAGGTACAAAAATAAAATGAGAAGAATACCTCCTGCAAAATGCCACTTATAATAATACAGGATATATTTTTTTCGTTCCTTAGTGTCCATGGATGCCAGACGTTTAGCTTGTAATTGCTTTTTATAGGCTTGTTTTTCTTTAAAGGACATACGGGACAATTCCAAAGCATTTTCTGAGTACAGGTTCTCTTCCTGTTCTTTTATGTTACTTGTATTTTTATCATCCGTATCAGTTTTTGATTTCATGTTGTCATTTTCTTTTTCCATAGTTGTTCATACCTTTCAATAATCTTTCCTATTCAATGACAGATGCCGTTGTTTTATGGCATACGGGATATAGGCATAGGTTGTATTTTAGCATAATAAATCGAAAGAGGAAAGTTTTTCACAAAAAGTTTATAAATTTAGTAGATTTTTTGAAAACTATCATGTATAATGCTAGTGTAAACATATTATGTAAAGCACAATTACTATGTCTTTTTGACTGAATTTAAGCATATATTGTTATAAGAATGGTTTGGAGCCGTTATGACATTTCTGGATTTAAAACAAAAAGAGGTAATTAATTGTAAGGACTGCAAACGGATTGGCTGTGTGGCAGATATTGAATTTGATCCCTGTAATGGTCAGATTTGTGCATTGATTGTACCGGCACCCATTCACTTTTTTTCCTGTTTTGGAAAGTGTGTCAGATATTACATTCGCTTTTGTGATGTAGTCAGGATTGGACCGGATATTATTCTGGTGGATGTCTGTTTGGAGGCGGCTGTTATGAAAGATGATTGCTGACAGGCAAGTGGTTACAAATTAAGAGGAGGATTTACATATGAAATGTCCATTTTGTGGAGAGGATAACACAAGAGTGATTGATTCAAGACCGGCAGATGATAATAGTTCCATTCGCAGAAGAAGGGAATGCGATGATTGTAAAAAACGTTTTACCACTTATGAGAAGGTGGAGACAATACCATTAATTATTATTAAGAAAGATAAGATCAGGGAGGCTTTTGACCGTTCAAAAATAGAATCCGGTGTAATTAAATCCTGTCATAAACGTCCGATTTCGGTGGATGAGATTGAAAAATGTATTGACCGTATAGAGACAAAGATTTTTAATCTGGAGCAAAAAGAAGTTGAAAGTACTGTTGTTGGGGAAATCGTTATGGATGAATTAAAAGTTTTGGATCAGGTAGCTTATGTGCGGTTCGCCTCTGTTTACCGGGAGTTCAAGGATGTTAATATTTTTATGGATGAATTGAAAAAATTATTAAATTAAAAACAGCAGGAAATACGGAAAATGTGAAAATAATATGAAAACGCAGCGGTAATGGATATTCCCGTTGCGTTTTTTATATGCATCCGATATAATGATTTTGTTCATACTTGAAGATGGAATAGGAGTTTTCATGTATAGTAAAGTTTTGAGCGGCACACTGCATGGAGTCGAGGGAAGGCTCATTACAGTGGAAGCCGATGTTAATGAAGGGCTGCCTGTATTTAATATGGTAGGCTTTTTATCTTCTGAAGTCCGTGAGGCCAGTGACCGTGTGAGGACCGCTTTGAAAAATTCTGGATATCTGTTTCCTCCAAAGCGTATTACGGTTAATTTGTCCCCGGCAGATGTCAGGAAGGAAGGTTCCGCTTTCGATTTACCCATTAGTATCGCACTGCTTACAGCATATGGTTATATTCCGGTAGAAGAATTAAAGGATATTCTGTTCATTGGAGAACTGTCATTAAATGGGGATGTCCGGGGAGTAAGAGGAATTCTTCCAATCGTTGATTTTGCAAGAAAGCAGGGAATCAGGACAGTTATTCTCCCCTATGGCAACAGGAAGGAGGCTTCTTTTATTCCGGATATGAAGATTTTTGGGGCAAAAAGCCTCAGGCAGGTGGTGGACCATCTTTTACAGAATGATCACATGGTGCCGGAAACCGTACACCAGAAAATGGAAACCGTTTCTGATTCTTTTTGTGCTGACTTTGCGGATGTAAAAGGGCAAAAGACACTAAAAAGAGCAACAGAGATTGCAGTGACAGGAATGCATAATATATTGTATCTTGGCCCCCCTGGTGCAGGGAAATCCATGATGGCAAAAAGGATTCCAACGATTATGCCCGGACTGTCTTATGAAGAGAGTATTGAACTTACCAAAATCTATAGTGTTGGAGGGCTGCTGGACCCGGAAGAAGGACTGGTCAGAAAGAGACCTTTTCGTATGCCTCATCATTCCATTACAGCGCAGGCATTGATCGGAGGCGGCAAGAATCCGAGACCGGGGGAGATCAGTATGGCACATCATGGGGTACTTTTTTTAGACGAATTTTTGGAATTTCAAAAAAGTATTATGGAGATGCTTCGCCAGCCGTTAGAAGACGGAAAGGTTACAATATCAAGGTTACAGGGAAGTTATACGTTTCCCTGTGAATTTATGCTGGTTGCCGCCATGAATCCTTGTCCTTGCGGCTTTTATCCGGATTTGGCAAAGTGTCACTGTACAAAGCCCCAGATTGACCATTATCTGAAAAAGATATCACAGCCAATGTTAGACCGGATAGATATGAATATATCAGTGAAAAGGCTGGATTATGAGGAGTTATATGGGAACCAGGAAGAAGAGTGTTCAGGAATAATCAAGCAAAGGGTCATGAAAGCCCAGGCGGTTCAAAAAAGAAGACTTGAATCATATGGAATCCTGTTTAATTCGCAGATACCGTTCAAGCTTTTGGACGAAGTCTGCAAACTTGGTGAGAAGGAACAAATGCTTAGACAGGAAATTTTTTTACAATATGGACTGTCTGCCAGAGGTGCTGCTAAAGTATTAAAGGTAGCACGAACGATTGCTGATCTGGATCATTCGGAAGCTGTGGAATGTAATCATATATGGGAGGCGCTGTCTTACCGGATGACTAATTTTTATCAGGGGGGAGAAGCTGAATGAGAAAGCAGGATTATTACTGGTACTGGCTGAACAATATAAACGGAATCGGCAGAAGAACGATACAGAAATTGTTGGATAGATATGGAACACCAGAGGCTGTTTATTTGGAAAATGAAGAAAAGGTATCTGCCTGTTTTCGAAACATAAAACAGAAAGAGGCATTTTCCATGTCTAAAAGAGAAGATTCTATCATACATAGTTATCAGAAGCTTGCAGGGAAGGGGATTTCTTTTATCCACCGTGATATGCAATGTTATCCCCAAAAACTTCGGAATATTCCGGATGCCCCTTTTTCTCTCTATTTAAAAGGTGGTTTTCCGCCGGAAGATCAAATAAATGTTGCAGTGATTGGAGCGAGGAATTGTACCAGATATGGGAGTGAAATGGCACGTTTTTTTGCAAGAGAACTTTCAAAATATGGGATAGGGATCATTAGCGGTCTGGCCAGAGGGATAGATGGAATGGCACATGCTGGTGCCCTGGAAGCAGAGGGTTATACGCTGGGTGTGCTGGGATGCGGAATTGACAGGATTTATCCGGAGGAGAATTACCGGCTTTTTATGCAGATGGAGAAAACCGGAGGAATTCTGTCCGAAAATAATCTTGGCATTTTGCCGGCGTCGGGATTGTTTCCTCAGAGAAACCGCCTGATTGCCGGTCTTTCTGATGGGATTTTGGTGGTAGAGGCAATGGAGAAGAGTGGTACGTTTATTACGGTAGACCAGGGTTTGGAACAGGGCAGGGAAATTTTTGCATTGCCGGGAAGGATTACGGATAAAACCAGTGCGGGATGCAACAATTTGATAAAGCTGGGGGCACATATGATAACTGAGGTGGAAGAGATTTTGGAAATTCTTCAGATTAATAAGAAAAACATTCAAAAATCAGGAAAAACAAATGATTTTAAAGCAGAAGTGAATAAAATGTCACTTGCACCTATTGAAAAAATGGTGTATAGTTGTTTGCGAATTGAACCAAAATATTTGGATGATATCATTTATGAAGCCCGAATTGCTCCGCAGGAAGTATGCATCGCATTAAACAGGCTGGCTGTAAGGGGAGCAATAGTAGAAACAGCAAGAAATTATTATGCAATTAAGTTATAAAATCTATCAATGAATATTGGAAGGAGCCGAATTATGGCAAAGAACCTTGTAATTGTAGAGTCACCGGCAAAAGCAAAAACAATTAAAAAATTCCTTGGAAGCAATTATGAAGTGATTGCTTCTAACGGACATATCCGGGATTTACCTAAATCCCAGATGGGCATTGATGTAGAAAATGATTTTGAACCAAAGTATATTACGATCCGCGGGAAGGGAGAATTATTAGCTGCACTTCGGAAGGAAGTAAAAAAAGCAGATAAAGTATATCTCGCAACAGATCCTGACCGCGAGGGAGAGGCGATTTCGTGGCATTTATCGAAAGCTCTTAAGCTGGAGAATAAAAAATACAAGAGAATTACGTTTAATGAGATTACAAAAAATGCAGTGAAGGGTTCTTTAAAGGAAGCCAGGGATATTGATATGAATCTAGTAGATGCACAACAGGCAAGACGTGTGCTAGATCGACTGGTAGGATATGAAATCAGTCCTCTTTTATGGGTAAAGATAAAAAGAGGATTAAGTGCAGGACGTGTCCAGTCAGTTGCACTGCGCCTGATCTGTGACAGAGAAGAAGAGGTTAATAGCTTCATTCCAGAAGAATATTGGACTCTGGAAGCATCTATCAGACCCGAGGGAAGTAAAAAGGCATTTTTGGCAAAGCTATTGAAGACACCGGAAGGTAAAGCAGAGATACATTCCCGGGAAAAAATGGAAGAGGTTTTAAAGGCGCTTAAGGGGGCCAGGCTGGAAGTAAAAGAGATTAAAAAGTCTGTCAGGGCAAAAAAAGCGCCCCTTCCCTTTACAACTTCGACTTTACAGCAGGAAGCCGCAAGAAAGCTTAATTTTGCAACCGGAAAGACAATGAGGATTGCACAGCAGTTGTATGAGGGTGTGGATATAAAAGGAAAAGGAAGTATTGGTCTCATTACTTATTTGAGAACAGATTCTGTCCGTATTTCGGAAGAGGCAAATGCTTCTGCCATTGATTATATTGAGAAGCAGTATGGTAAAGAGTATGTAGGTTCAGGAAAACAAAAAACGGACAATGGAAAAAAAATTCAGGATGCCCATGAAGCGATTCGGCCTACCGATGTGACATTATCTCCGGTTAAATTAAAGGAGGCATTGTCAAGAGACCAGTTCCGTTTGTATCAGCTTATCTATAACCGTTTTTTGGCAAGCCGTATGGAGGCTGCAAAATACGAAAGGGAAACCCTTAAACTGGAAGCCGGAGGCTATGAATTTGGTGCAGCATCTACTAAACTTATATTTGATGGATTTATGGCAGTTTATGCAATAGAAGACGAAAATGATGAGTTGAGGAACTTATTTAAGGATATTGATGAGAAGACTGAAGTTGTGGTGGAAGAATTTATTGATAAGCAGCATTTCACCCAGCCTCCGGCTCATTTTACGGAAGGTTCCCTTGTCAAAAAATTAGAGGAATTGGGGATTGGCCGTCCGAGTACCTATGCCCCGACGATTTCCACTATTCTTGCAAGGAGATATGTAGTAAAAGAAAACAAAAATTTGTATGTGACAGAATTGGGAGAAGCAGTTAACCAGATTATGATGAAAGGTTTTCCGGTTATCGTGGACACAGAGTTTACGGCTAATATGGAGTCTTTGCTGGATAAGATTGAAGAAGGGGTGATTGACTGGAAGACTGTGGTTTCTAATTTTTATCCGGATTTAAACGAAGCCGTATCTGCCGCCAATAAAGAGTTAGAGCACATTAAAATAGAAGACGAGGTGACAGAAGAGATTTGTGAGGAATGTGGAAGAAATCTTGTGATTAAATATGGTCCCCATGGTAAATTTCTCGCATGTCCCGGATTTCCGGAATGTCATTTTACAAAACCGTACTATGAAAAAATCGGTGTGGAATGTCCGAACTGTGGAAAAGACGTAGTATTAAAGAAAACAAAAAAGGGCAGGAAATACTATGGATGCATTGATAATCCGGGTTGTGATTTTATGTCATGGCAGCGTCCGTCATCCGAAAAATGTGAGAAATGTGGCAGTATTATGTTGATAAAAGGAAATAAGTTAGTGTGCAGTAATACAGAGTGCGGATGTGTCCGTGAGAATAAAAAAGAACACAGCTAAGAATTTCCAGACTTTCTTTTTTTAGAAAATTGTTGTTATTACTTATTAATTGTGTTAGAATTACTTGTGGATGGAGGGAGCCTATGGGAGTACAGTTGTTAGATAAAACAAGAAAAATCAACCAGCTTTTGCATAATAACAGTTCTCATAAGGTTGTCTTTAATGATATCTGTCAAGTGTTAAGTGAGATTTTAGAGTCCGATATTTTAGTAATCAGTAAGAAAGGGAAGGTTCTGGGAATCAAGAACCGTCAGGATATTAGTGAGATAACGGAATTAATCGTCCCGGATGTAGGGGGATTTATCGATTCAATGTTGAATGAGCGTTTTTTGGGAGTGTTATCTACCAAAGAGAATGTGAATCTGGCGACACTGGGATTTGAATTTGATAATCTGGAGAGATATCAGGCGATTATTTCACCGATTGATATTGCAGGAGAACGGTTGGGAACCGTTTTCATGTACAAAGAAGATAAGCAGTACACCATTGATGATATTATTTTAAGTGAATATGGCACAACTGTTGTCGGTTTGGAGATGATGCGGAGCGTCAATGAAGAGTCGGCAGAGGAAGTCAGAAAGATTGCGATTGTACATTCGGCAATCGGAACATTATCAGCTTCTGAAGCGGAAGCTATCATGCATGTATTTGATGAACTTTCCGGAATGGAGGGGATTTTAGTGGCTTCTAAGATTGCAGACAGAGTTGGAATTACAAGGTCTGTCATTGTGAATGCACTTCGTAAGTTTGAAAGTGCCGGGGTAATTGAGACAAAGTCTTCCGGTATGAAGGGGACTTATATCAAGGTTTTGAATGAAGTGGTGTTTGAGGAATTAGGGAAATTACATAAATAAAATGGATTTTGTGGTTATAAAAGGATTTGTGGGCATACTCATAAGTCCTTTGCTGTTGCTATATAGAGTGTATCTATAACATTTTATGTTTGAAAAAAGAAGGAGGAATGCATATGATTAATACGAATATTTATAATTATATCAATGTATTAAACAAAGCAGCCGATGCGGCAAACACAAGAAATGAAATCATCACAAATAATCTGGCAAATGTAGATACACCTAATTATAAACGAAAAGATGTTTCCTTTGAAAACTATCTGGAACAGGCATTGTTAGGAGGGAATCCATTAGAGGAGAGGGTAGCGGAAGTAAATACGCATTTATCAGATTTTGGTGGGTTAATATATACAGATTCATCTACGCTGTCCTATCGTTTAGATGGTAACAATGTAGATGTTGATACTGAAGAGGCTATGCTGGCAGAAAATCAGATCAGATATAATACTTTGGTATCCCTGATCGGACAGGAATATGCAAGATATAAGACTGTATTATCAAATTAAAGGAGGAGATAGTATATGAGTGGAGTTTTTAATGCATTACATGTTTCAGCATCAGGAATGACGGCGCAGCGTACCAGAATGGATATCATTTCCCAGAATATTGCTAATGTAAATACGACCAGAGATGAGAACGGGAGGGTTTATAGACGTCAGACCGTGGTGTTTCAGGAGAACTCCAATGCATCCTTTGATCATATTTTAAGTAACAGATTAGAGACGTATCATGCAAAGGGAGTTAAGATATCAGCCATTGTGGAGGATACTACAGAAGGGGCAATGGTATATGATCCGGATCATCCGGATGCCGATGAGAATGGATATGTAATGCGGCCGAATGTAAATACCGTTACTGAGATGACGAACCTGATTGATGCAAGCCGTTCTTTTGAGGCAAATGCAACAGCATTTAATGCGGCAAAAGCGGTTGCCATGAAGGGATTGGAACTGTTCCAGCAGTGATTTTCAAGGGTGATGAGCTGGTCGGTAATATATTTTAGGTATTTAAGTGAATGCTGTAAGGAGTACGCAGCTGTTGTAAGAGGTTTAGCTGTTTAACCAGCAACAAATATAAGGTTAAGATAAATACAAAATTTCAAGAAATACATTATAGAAGTTAGAAAGGTGGTCACAATGGCAGTTTCTGCAATTCAGAATAATAATGTGCAAAATGCACTGATTGAGAATTATGGCTTATCAAAGGTTACAACAGATAATGGAGCGGCTTTTGATAATTTGTTAAGCTCTGCAATTAATATGTATAAGGAAGCTGACGGTTTACAAAAGGCAGCAGAAGAGTCAGAGATTAACTTTGCGCTTGGATATTCGAACAATATTCATGATCTCGCAGATATTCAGTTTAAAGCAAGCACGGCCCTGCAATATACAGTTAAGGTTACAAACAAAGCACTTGAGGCATATAAAGAACTGATGAATATGCAGGTATAATACATTAAAACAGATAAACGGAGAAAGCGTTCCGTTGGGGAGTAGTATGTAGTATGTTAGACAGATTAAAATCTATTCAAACAAGAATGGTCGAATTTTGGAATCGATTCACAAGTAAACAAAAGACATTAATTATATCTATTTCGGCGGCTGTCATTTTTATACTGGTAGTTCTTATTGTAATGCTTAACCGTACGAAATATGTGGAACTGGTAACTTTCGACAATACGACAGATGCGGCCTCTGCACAGGAGATACTGAATGAAAAGGGAATCAAGTTTACAGTATCGGGCAATGGTCTTACTTTTACGGTTGATGAGAAAAGTGAAGCTGCTGCGAGACTGGCACTGGGAGAGAATAATATTGCCACAAATAAGAATAATGACAGGGACTGGTTGTTTAATAACAGTATGTCAACGACAGACCGTGAAAGGCAGTTAAAGGAAAAGATTGTCACACAAAATGATCTTAGCAGTGATTTGGAACAGATAGAAGGTGTGAAAAAGGCATCTGTACAGATTACTATTCCGGATTCCACTAATTCTTTATTGTCTGAAAATAAAGAGGCAACAGCAAGTGTTTTGTTAATCACAACCAGTGATTTTTCTGCTGAGAGCGTAGAGGGAATTGCTAATATGGTAGCGACTTCTCTTGGAAATAAGACAACGAACTCTGTTCGGATTATTGACCAGACCGGAGCTTTACTGTTTGGCGGTGATAATGATCTTTCAACTGCTAAGGGTGCTGCGGCACAGACAATGAAGATAACAAATGAAGTTACAACGAGTCTTGAAGACAGGGTACGGAGTCTTTTGGTGAATTCGGGTGTATATAATGATGCTGAAGTAACTGCTAATCTGGATTTGACACTGGACGAAGAAGAGATTCAGGATGAGCGTCATTACACGGAAGACGAAGAAGATGATTCAGGACCGAAAACAAGTTATTATTATTATAATGCTGAAAATACCGATGGTACTTCGGGAATTCCAGGAACGGATTCAAATGATGGTACAGTAAATGACTATGAGATTTTGAATGGTTCTGCCGGAAACAGCAGTGCGAATGTAATCAAGGAAGAATATAATGATAGTGTTACAATAACGAAAACCAAAAAAGCGGTCGGAAGAGTGAATACAGACAATTCTTCTATAGCAGTAGTTCTTAGCAGATATGTAATATATGATGAAGCGAAGATGAAAAAAGCCGGTCAGTTAAGAGGGACCAGTTTTGAGGCTTTTCAGGAAGAAAATGATGAGAGAAAAGCTGTTGAGATTGATCAGGAATTATATACGTTGATAGAGAAAGCAACAGGAATTGCTGCGGAGGATATTGGGATTCATGCATATGAAGTTCCGCTGTTTTATCCGAAGGAAACAAGTGCTGCGGATATGGCAACCAATTATCTTCAGTTTATTCTTGCAATATTAATAGTTGCCCTTCTCTGTTTTGTAGTGTTCAAGGGTATGAAACCAGTAGAGATAACAGAACTGGAACCGGAGCTTTCCGTGGAAGCTTTATTAGCTACTACTAAGGAGAACCAGAGTTTAGAGGATATTGAATTTAGTGATAAATCAGCTACCAGACAGCAGATTGAGCGTTTTGTGGAGGAAAATCCAGAAGAGGTTGCATTGTTACTGCGTAACTGGCTGAATGAGGAATGGGAATAAGGAATAGATAGGTTTGGAGGAGAAGCAATGAACGATGAAGAAATGTCAGGAATCCAGAAAGCAGCTATTTTACTGATTTCTTTGGGTCCGGAAAAATCAGCAACTGTTTTTAAACATTTAAAAGAAGACGAGATTGAATCCCTGACACTGGAAATTGCAAATACAAGAAGCGTGTCTCCTGATGTGAAAGAAAAAGTGATGGAGGAGTTTTATGAAATCTGTCTTGCCCAGCAGTATATTGCTGAGGGTGGTATCGGATATGCGAAAGACTTGCTGGATAAAGCGTTAGGAGAAGATAAAGCGAAGGATGTTATAGGCAGACTTACGGCATCCTTACAGGTACGACCGTTTGAATTTGTACGAAAAGCAGATCCGTCTCAGCTTCTTAACTTTATACAGGATGAGCATCCGCAGACAATTGCCCTTATTCTGGCATATCTTCCGTCCAGCCAGGCAGCGGCGGTGGTAGGTGCACTTCCGTTGGAAAAGCAGGCAGATGTAGCTAGGCGTATTGCATTGATGGATCGTACCAGTCCGGACGTCATCAAAGAGGTGGAAAAAATATTGGAAAAGAAGCTTTCTTCTCTGGTCAATCAGGATTACACCATTGTGGGTGGCGTAGATGCCATTGTTTCCATTTTGAATACGGTTGATCGTAGTACAGAGAAACATATTATGGAGACGTTAGAGGTTGAAGAGCCTGAACTTGCAGATGAGATCAGACGTAAGATGTTTGTATTTGAGGATATCCTTACTCTTGACAGTCGTGCAATCCAGACAGTTCTGCGTGAAGTGGATAATAATGAACTTGCAACGGCACTTAAGAATGCGAATGAGGATGTTCAAAACTGCATCTTCAGTAATTTGTCTTCCCGTCTATCTACTATGATCAAGGAAGATATGGAATACATGGGTCCGGTAAGATTGAAGGATGTAGAGGAAGCACAGCAGAAGATTGTAAATAT
>JAAGKN010000409.1_pt1 | contig 137204 bp, 85 predicted proteins | sample 6206371 | NCBI WGS metagenome assembly JAAGKN01 (sample SAMN11533720, study PRJNA540317) | gut metagenome | isolation source: fecal pellets from male and female animal of same cohort | host: Peromyscus leucopus | place: USA:CA | collected 2017
TGACTTTTTATTTGCAGGCTTTGATAAAAAATAATATGGTGACGCGCCTGATTCACAATACTATCGGAACACAGCGGGATTTGGACGAATTTTTGAAACTGACAGGGAAACAGTTTGAGGGAAATCGATTTGTTGCCGTGATTTATCAGTTGGACAGAGATATTATTGAAAATTTGACCATTGAGAACAGCGCGTTTATGATTTATAACATTATAGAAGAAATTGAGGCAATGAGCGGCGGAGGCGTTACCTATATCGGGGCGGAACTGGAAAAAGACCGATTGGTGGTTCTGGCGGCTTATCATCAGGCTGACACTGCTTTGCTGCTCAAGGATGCCAGATATATCAACGAATATCTTTTCTCTAATTTCTGTATGAGCAATACCGTTTTCATCGGATTGATGGTGGAACAGCCGCTGCAGTTGTACCGTTCTTATGAGGCGGCGCTGACGGCTGTAAAGTATCAATTTCTCATGCCGAGAATGTGTGTAGTATACAGCGAGGATATTTTTGCACGCGAGCAAAGCAAGGCGGTTATGCCGGAGGAATACATTGCAGAGTTTCAAAAGGCGCTGCGCGGCGGCGAAACAGAGCAGGTGCGCGCGTGTGTGCATGAAATTGCCATGCAGTTGGCACAAGGGGAATACAGCGCGGATTACTGCAATGCAAAGTTGTTGGAGGTTGTTTCCGCCGTATCTGTCTATTTGCGGGAACTGCATTTGAAGTCTTCTGATATTTTGGAGGAGGATTTGACAAACGCATTCGGTTCGATTGAGGATATTTATGAATTTGAGAATTGGATAGAGCGAACGGTTCAGCGAATCTATGAACATTTGCGTCAGAGACAGGATAACGCGGGGCAGGTGATGATAGAAAACGCCAAGAATTATATTGCCGGGCATTTGGCGGAGGATTTATCGCTCAACACTGTCGCAGAAAAAATATTTATCAGCCCGCAGTATTTGAGCAAGGTATTTAAAGACGAGACAGGAACAAATTTTGTGGACTATGTGACACAGACGCGAATGGAAAAGGCGAAAGAATTGCTGACCTCCACCACTGAAAATATAGAAACAATTGCCGGAAAAGTCGGATATAATACGCCGCATTATTTTATCAAAAAATTTAAGGAACGGTATGGGGTAACTCCGCGGAATTATCGCCAAAATCAATGATTTTATAAGATTGTTGTATAATCCGAAACCTTTTGTATTGCATTACAGCCTCCCTTTGCCTATACTGTGGGTAAAGGGAGGTTTTCGATTATGAAGAATAAACACTACATTACAGCAGTAACGGACAGAGTAGTGCTTGGCGCAGACCCGGCAGGCAGCATGATGAATATACATCGATTCGACTGGGTAGAGGGAGTGGGACTGTATGGTATCCTCCGCGCATATGAAACATTGAACGAAGAAAGATACCGGGATTTTATCAGCGGCTGGATAGAACAGCATAGGCAAGAAGCCGAGATTTTAAAAACGGTAAATTCCACAGCGCCTATGATGAGTATTTTGGATTTTGCGGGTGAAAAGGAATTGCCCTTGTGCAGACGGATTGCCGATTCTATTATAAAAGAAGCGCCCCGTTTGAAAAACGGCGCACTGGAACATACCGTAACGAATGAGGGCGTGAACTTTACGGGGCAGATGTGGGCAGATACCTTATTTATGGTTTGTATCTTTCTTGCCAAACTCGGCAAGGTGACAGGAGAGGCACAATATACAGAGGAAGTCATTTGTCAGCTTCGGCTGCATCACCAATATTTAAAGGATAGCGAAACGGGATTGTTTTTCCATGGTTATTCCGAACCGGAAAACAGCCACCTGTCCGCGGCGCGGTGGGCGCGGGCGAACGCGTGGATTACCGCCGGAACGGTTGAAATGCTGGAACTGTTACCCGAATCATTTGACGGCAGGGCGGAAATTCTTACTTCTTTGCAGGAGCAGGTTGCGGCGTATCAAAAATATCAAAGAGAAGACGGCAGGTTTTATACCGTGCTGGACCGCTCCGATGGTTACACGGAGGCATCTGCCACGGCGGGAATCGCGTACGGCATTCGTCGGGGCGTCAAAGACGGGTATATAGAGTCGCAGTATTTGGATATTTCTGTTAAGGCGGAACAAGCGGTGATTGCTCAGATTGACGAGAACGGCGCGGTGCAGGGAGTGTCAGGCGGAACGCCTATTATGGAGACAATTGAGGCATACCATGGAATTGAGGTTTTGCCGACCTTGTACGGACAAGCGCTGACCCTGCTCATGCTGTGCGAAATGGAAAGACAAAAATAGAAAGGAGTTTGGAAATATGAAAGCAAATGCTGCAGTGCAAAAACCATTAAATACGAAAAAGTTTTCATTGAGCAAGAGTATTTATTGGAAACAGCGCTATTTGTTGCTGCTGTTCATTCCGGCGGTGGTATATTTCATTATATTCCATTATGTTCCGCTGTACGGAGTAATTATTGCGTTTAAGGATTACAAGTTTAACAAGGGTATCATGGGCAGCGCATGGGTAGGATTGGAACATTTCAGAACCCTGTTCGGCATGGAAAGTTTTTGGCAGGTGTTTCGCAATACCATCATCATCAGTGTGTGGAAATTTGTTTGTGAATTTCCCTTGACAATCGTATTTGCATTGTTGTTAAATGAAATTACACAGACGAAATTCAAAAAGGTTGTGCAGACCATCAGTTATCTTCCGCACTTTATATCCTGGGTTGTCATGGGCGGAATTTTGATGCAGCTGCTCTCCCCGTCTACCGGACCTATCAATCAGGCTATCAAGGCTTTGGGCGGCGAACCGATTTACTTTTTGGCGGATACACACTGGTTCCGACCGGTATTGGTACTCTCTACCGTGTGGAAAAACATCGGCTGGGGTTCCATTGTATATCTGGCGGCGTTGTCCAATGTTGACCAGGAGGTACATGAGGCGGCAATGATTGACGGCGCGAGCCGCATTCAGAGAATCATCAAAATCACCGTGCCTGAGATTATGCCGGTAATTACGATTATGCTGATTATGTCCGTGGGTAAACTTATCAACGATGATTTCGACCAAGTGTTCAATCTATACAGTCCGGCAGTTTACAGCGTGGGCGATGTATTGGGTACATATACTTACCGTTCCGGTCTTGTGGATATGGAATACAGCTTTGCAACTGCTGTCGGGTTGTTCAAGAATGTGATTTCGGTCATTTTAGTAGTTGGTACAAACATGATATGCAAGAGAATCAACGATTACGGTATTTGGTAAAAAAGGGGGGGATAAGATGTTGAAAAGGCAAAGAACATTAGGCGATAAAATATTTGATGCCACAAATATTTTTATCATGCTGTTAATTTGTATTGTTACTATTTATCCGTTTTGGACTGAACTGACGCTTTCTTTCACCAGTGGAGATGTTCCGCTGACAAAGACATATCTGATTCCGCCAAAGATGACATTGGCAAACTATGCAAAGGTTTTGTCTGACTCGGATATTAAATTCGGATTCGCTAACACTATTTTCAGAACTGTTTTGGGAACATTGATTTCCGTTGTCGGGGTAATCTGTACCGCGTATCCGCTTTCCAAGAAATACTTGGTACACCGGAATTTATTTACCACATTTGTTGTGCTGACAATGTTCGTCAGCGGCGGAACTATTCCGTCCTATTTGTTAGTCAAAAATATAGGGCTGATGGATTCTGTTTGGGCGTTGGTCTTGCCCAGCGCAATCAGCGCGTACAATGTGGTCATTGCCCGTAACTTCTTTATGGGAATCCCCGACAGCTTGGAAGAATCAGCGCGGATTGACGGGGCAAACGATATTACGATTTTGTTCCGCATTATTATTCCGGTTTCTATGCCTATCATCGCTACCATTACACTGTGGGTAGCGGTATGGCACTGGAACGCGTGGTTTGACAGCCTGATTTATATTTCCACCTCAACCAAGCAGGTGCTTCAGGTTATCATGCGCCGTATTGTGCTGGAAGGCACACAAGAGATGATGAATCCCGACGCTTTTGAAGAAGCCATGAACGTCAACACCGAGACTATAAAAGCAACTACTGTTATGGTTACCACTATTCCGATTTTGCTTGTTTACCCGTTTATACAAAAGTATTTTGTTAAGGGCGTAATGATAGGCTCTATCAAAGGCTAAGTTTTCTGAGAAATACGCGTTGCATCTCGCGCCAAATCCGAGCTTGAAGTATCTGTATACGTCGGCGCTCTGATTTGACACAAGCTGCTTAGCGTATTTCTCAGAAAAGGCGCTGGTATCGCTCGCTGCAAAACGCAAATCTAAACAATTTTTTCTTAGACTTACATTTGGCGCAATCTGTTTCGCGTATTTTTCGGACAGATTGTAAGGTTATCGGACTTAATTTTTTACTACTATATTAAAAATAAGAAAACGAGAAAGGATGAGAGTTATGAACATGAAAAAGACATTGGTTGTTACGCTTGCGGCTGTGGCGGCGGTTGGATTGCTGAGCGGCTGCGGCGCGAAAAAGACGGCGATAGGCGAGGACGGAAAATATACCTATACCATGACGATGTACCAGACCGGTACCAGCAATCCAAATTCCGAGCAGCTCAAAAAGATTGAAGAAAAATACAATATCAATATTGATGTTTGGGACGTGGAGTGGCAGAAATACGATGAGATTTTGAATTTGAAACTTGCCGGCGGTGACGCTCCGGATATCATGTATGTGAAAACGGCGGCAGCGGCACAGAAATATGTGGATCAGGATGTGGTTGCGCCGCTCTCCGAGAAAATGTTGCAGGAAAAAGCGCCGAATGTTTTAAAGCGGCTGGAGGAGGACGCACCTGATATTTTGAAGTATTATTATATTGACGATGAACTGTACGCCCTGCCGTCTTTCTCGGTTGGTGCGGGCGCGAACGGTATTCCGATGGTATGGCGCGGCGATTGGCTGAAAAAGGTGGGCATTACCAAAACACCGGAAACGCTGGACGAGTACGAGGACGCATTCTATAAATTCGCGTTGAACGACCCGGACGGTAACGGTAAAAAGGATACCTACGGACTTTCCCGTTCGGGTTTGGTAGGCGTGTTTGCAAGCTACGGTTATGTTCCGTCACTGGGACAGACAGGCAGCACGGGCGGTTATTGGATGGAGCGGGACGGCAACTTGGTGTATTCTTCCGTTCAGCCTGAAATGAAAGAGGCTTTGGCGCGTATCAATAAATGGTATCAGGACGGCGTGCTTGACCCTGAATTTATTACGGGAGAAAATAAGGGCGGCTATTGGGCGATTTCTCATCAGTTTGTCAACGGTCTGATCGGTTTTACCTCTCACGGTATGAGTTACCATTGGGAACCGCAGTTTTTTGCCAATGCCGACGCAAGTACTTCCGGTCAGGACCGTTTTGAATTATCCAAGCTGAACGCGGAGGCGGCAAATTCTTTGGAGGTAAGCGGAATGCCGCCTGTCAAAGACGGCACGGAGCGTAAGATTTACCCGAAAAAGGAATATGTCAGGGGCGAGCGTTGGATGTTCAGCAAAAAATTGGTAAACGATGAGGAAAAACTGGACAATTTGCTTGGCATCTATAATGATATTTACGCCAATAAGGACAATTTTGATTATGCCAATACCGGTGAAAAGGGCGTTGTTTGGAATTATGAGGACGAACCGTCCGTGAGCGGAAAAGTTTATAAAAAGAGCGTATTTTTGGGCGATTGGAAGGACGATGAGTTCCGCAATAAAAACAAGTTTGCGTTCAATCTCTTTACACCGAGTTTCCCTGATTCGGAGAAGATTGATACCCCAAGAGACGACTGGGCGCTGCCGAGAGGTTTTGGTGAGCAGTATATGCCGACCAATCGTCTGTATGTTTCGCTTCCGTCTGAGAATAAGTATAATGCCGAGTTGACAAAGATTGAGGAGGAATCCTACATTGCAATCATTACCGGTGAAAAGCCGATTGATTATTTTGATGAATTTGTGGCGAAGTGGCGCGCGAGCGGCGGTGAAAAGTTAGAGAAAGAGGCACAGGAGTGGTATTCCGAGGTGAACTCGCACGAGAAATAAAATCTATAGTCAAAGGAATGACGAAGGATGAGAAAAAATTTAATCAGTATTTTTCTTTGCTTATCTATGGCGGCGGGGCTGATTGCTCCGCTTGCCGTCATGGAAAGCAGGACGGTTTATGCGGCGGGCGGCAATATGACCCTGATTGCAACACAGGATACCTATGTGCAGGGCGGCAGTCTGGCAAATAACAATATGGGACAAGAGGCGACGCTGACCGGACGTGACTGGTCGGATAAGCCTGCGACGCCGAGCGCGTATATGCTGCCATATGTGCAGTTTGAACTTCCGCCGGCATCTGCGTTCCGCAGTATGGACGACATCAAGGGGATTACCCTTAAAATGTTTTGTACAGGCGGTAAAGATGACGAATATATTGTAGGCGTCAGCAATATGACGAGTTTTGATGAGAACGCGTTGACCTATAATACTGCCTTGGCGGCGGAATTGAAATATCCTGATAATCTCATGGGGGCGAATCATGGCAACCGTTTGAGTTTTGACCATGAAGGGACCCGTATTGAGGGTTCTCAGGCTACCATTACTTCTGTGAATAATGAGTGGCTGGAATTCAATATTACCGATAAAATCAAAGAATTGATTGCGGCAAATACAACCAATGATACCCAAAGTGTGGTATTTTCCGTTGCGCCTCGCAGTCGTGTGCAGACAGACGGCGCGTGGAATTACGGCTACCAGCAGCAGGTTAGTTTCCGCTCCAAAGAGGCGATGGGCGGTCTGTTTGCGCCGCGCATCGAGATAAAGGCGGATTCCTATTTGTCGCGAGAAAAGGGCGCGGCGGAGGATTACTACATCGACCCAAATGCCGGAAACAGCGCAGTGAAAGAGGAAGAACTCAAGGTTGGCGGCGGATATTACGCCATTGTAGATTTTGGGGCTGATTTTGAATTGCCCGGCGGCGGAGAGGCGCAGGACGGACAGGTGCGGCTTTTTATGGCGGCAGGCTCTGCTGAACCAACCGGTTTGTCTGTTGAGGTGTTGGAAAACCCGAATGATTCTACAGGGACGAGGTTGGAGCATATCGTTTATCATGCCGAGAGCGGAACGGTGGAAATCGGACTCGCGGAGGCTTGGCAAGCATGCATACAGAATCGGAAAAATTTGATTTTGAAAATAACTTCTGACAACGGAGAGAGTACGCCGGTACGTTTTTGCGCTTCACGCGGAGAACCGTCCCAAGCGCCGTCTTTGAATTATACTATGAGCTATACAGGTGAGGTGCGCGCAATTACCGTTGTCGGTGAGGATTCGGTCAGAATTGCGCTGCAAGAGGACGCGCAGAGTGTGTACCGTTTTGAAGCATTGGATCAGTACGGCGAGGTGACAGACGGCGGCGCAATCAATGTGGCTTACAGCTTGGACAGCGCGCCGCAAGGCGTTTCTATTACCCCGGAGGGGTTGCTCACTGTTGCGAAGGACGCTCTGCCCGGTACGGCGGTTGTGCGGGTTTCGGCACAGGATATGCCGGAGATGACCGATGCAAAATCAGTGGAGATTGTCATGGACAATCCTGCGACGGCGGAAATTTCAGGTGCGCGCAAAGTGAAAATGCCCAACGCGGGTAAATCTTCCCGCAAACAGTATCAGGCGACGCTTTACCAAAAGGATAATTTGGAACTGCCCCATATTTTTGATTTGGCATGGAGTGTGGAATGCGCTCCGAATGGCGTCCGCGTAGAAAAGGGCGAAAACGGCGCGGCAGTGCTAATTTTGGATAACACTGCCGGAACGCTTCAGCTTGGACAGTCTTTCACATTATCGGTTCAGGTGAAGCAGATGCCGGAGATTTCGGCGCAGATTACCGTAACCTTAGGCGAGGCGGAGGAAGTCTACAGCGAGATTATTCTTCCGGTTACACAGGATACCTATTTGCGTAAAAGCGAGGTCGGAGGAGTTGGCAACCGCAATGACGCCAAAGAGCTTTTGGTAAAGCAGCGGCGCAACAAGTCCCCTGAGGGACAGGAGGACACCTTTAATGATGAGGGAACCAACCGCGAAACCTATTTGCAGTTTAGCGGATTGGATAACCTGCCGGATAATATCACCTCGATAGAGTTGGTACTGACCAGTCAGTCGAGTTACTCTAATGACAAATCACCCGCGGACAAAATGCCGCCGACGATAGTATATCCTATCACAACCAATGATTGGACGGAGGAGGCGGGCACGATTCAGTCGCGTCTTTCTGTCGGTGAAAAGATAGCGGAAGCAAAATATGCGGTGAATAAGGACGAGCAGACGGTACTGGATATTACTAACTGGACAAAGGCAAAGATTGCGGCAGGAGAGTCTGCGATATCTTTGCGTATTTCTCAGGGAGCGATTGCCGATAACAATTATATTCAAAAGTTTTACCCCAAGGAAGCGGCGGTCAAGGACGAATACAAGCCGCATCTGCGCATTGTATCTTCTTATGTCCGCACCCCGTCCGCGATAGAGATTGTGGGAGCGGAGCGGATTGGAACAATGCTTGCGCCAACACCGTATACTTATCAAGTTTACCTGTGCGACCAGTATGGACAGAGATTTTCAGACGGAGATATGATGGAGTTCACTTCGTCGCTAAGTATGGTGAATCCGCACGAGGGTGTTTCAGTAAGCGGCAATACCGTAACTGTTCAGCCGAATGCCGCGGTCGGCGCTTTTGAATTGCGCGCGGCTGTGGCGGAATATCCCGATTTGCGCGGAACAAAAACAGTGACGGTTTATCAGTCGGAGACTGCGAGTATTCAAATCAGCGGACTGGACCGTATTCGACTGTCCGCGGAGGGCGGCGCAGTGACCGCGGAATATCAGCTGACGGTTTATGACCAAAATGAGTTTCCGGTAGAGGTAGGCAAGGTGACGTATGAACTGGCGGAATCGGTAGCGGGTGTATCAATAGACAGTGTTTCAGGCAGTTTGACCGTGGAGGATTACGCAGTTCCCAACCGTGAGGTGGTGGTTGTTGCTTACAGCACCGCTTATCCGAACATTCGGGCGGAAAAGCCCGTTAAGATTCTGCCTGCGGCAGAGTCATCGGGCGGACAGCAGCATCCAAGCCTTTTGTACGGTAATCAGGATTTGATAGAACTGCGCAAGAAGATTGAAGTGGAACCGTTTGCCTCCTACTATAATCAACTCAAACAAAAAGCTGACCAATGGAGTACTGAGGAAATCCGTTATCTGGCGCAGACTGACCCGAGGGAGACAGACGACCCGTACAACCATGTTTATCCGTTGGTTGAAGTGGACGAAAACGGCAACGAGCGTGTTTTGGACAGAAAGCGTCCTTGGCAGTACATGATGACAGACTTGTTCTACACGCAGGGCAACTTTACCTTTACCCCGCCGGAAAACGCGCGGTATGCGAAATTGCAGGCCATTGCCAAGGGGCAGGGCATCACGAACTTTGATGACTTCTCCCTGAAATTTGAAACAGGCGGCGCGGTTGAACTTAACAACAGCAGTTTTGAAACAGGCAATTTGCGCTATGTAGATGAGAATTTGCCCTATCAGGACGGCAGTGACTATCAGGTGGTTGAAACTTCGACAGACGGACAGTGGGAGTATTTGGCTGATGTTTCCAAACCGATGCCGGATGGTTTTTACTACGTTCGCCGCGCGGGCAGCAACGTGGAGTTTGAATGGGACAATCAACAACTTCACAAGGATAAGGTGGTCAATCAGGGAACGCGCGCTGCGAAAATCCGCAATAACACCGTTGCGTCCGAAGCGGGTATTTCCACAGGAAACATTCGTGTCGTTCCGGGACGCTCCTATGTGCTGACCACAGCGTTTGGCGCAAGTGATAAGCTGGTGGGTGAAAAAGGGCGCTTGCCGGAATATTCACCACTGGATAAAACTGCAGGATTGTATATGCAGGTTGTTTATTATGACGCGGACGGAAGCGAAATCGGCACTTATACCTGGATGGATACCAAGCAGAATAAGCCCATGAACATCAACTGGCAGGTAAAGGCGTTCCGCCGCACTTTTGACGATACATTGGACGCGTGCGCGACCGTTTACGCGGTTACAAAAAATCTGGAATATGCGGAGCGCGCGAAAGAAATTCTGAAATATCAGCTGGAGGATATGAAGTGGGGGATGCAGTACCGCACCACCAGCGGATATAACAATAAGATGAACGACACCTATGAGGCGGTTCATGTCGGACGTCACGTACAGAGAGACGCACTGACATACGATATGATTTACGATTCGGGTGTAATCAGCGAGGAAGAGGACGCGTATATCCGTGATTTGTTTAACTGGGTTGCTTACAAATTGACAGATTCCTCTTATTTTAACTATACGAATGCCAGCGGACAAATTCACAATTATAACGCAGACCGCATTTCCGCATTGATTTTGTACGCTCTTGCGTTTCAGGATAACCAAGGTTCGGAGCAGAATAAGTATAAGGATAACTTTGAATTTTTCTATGACCATGTATTAAACAGCAGTTACGTCTGGTCTTTGCCGACGCTGATGAAAAACGGCGTGTATGACGCGGGTGAGTATGGCGGTATGTGGTGTGAAAATATCCGTTATCACCGTTCGGTTATGGCGGGGTGGCTTTTGGCGGCAAAGGCGCTTGACCGTTACAACCCTGACTTTAATTGGCTGCAAAGGGATGAGCTGAAACAGATGGCGCGTATGTGGTGTACGGCACAGGGACCGCGCATGGTAGTCAGCACAGACGCGAAGAACTTAGCGGGCTATCCCACTATCGGGGATTCCTCCTGGCGGGAAAGCGTAGATATGGCGGCGTGGTGCGCAAGCATTTATCGGTATTCCGACCCGGAACTGAGCAAAGAGTTGATGTACACTTGGGACCGTATGGGCGCGCAGCTTGGCGGTTCTTATCCCATCAATATTTTGTTGGATAACGACCCGACTTTGCCGCGCAAAAATCCACAGCTTGGCAGTATGTATCTGAACAATGTCGGGTACACCTATTTCAGACAAAACTTTGATGTGCTGGGCAAAGAGAATATGATTATTATTCCCAACTCGCCGGGTTACGGTAACAAGAACCAGCCGATTCACGACCACCATGACCGTGGCAGTTTCGCGTATTTTGCGAACGGTACGCCGATGTCTCTGGACAGCGGCATGGGCGCCTACTTCGGCAGTGACAGCGCTTTCTGGCGCAGCAGTAAATCGCATAATGAAATTTTGTTTTGGAGTGACAGCCGCGGCTGGCTTTCCAATGCAGGCGGGGACGGCAATTCCTATACCAGCGACAGCGCGAAAACAAGGAATTATGACAGTGAGACAAAAGACTTTTTCACTTCGCCGGAGTTGGACAGAGTGACTATCCATGTCAATCCCGAAAAGCGTTCGGGCAAGGACACCAATTTGCAATGGAACCGCCATTTTGCCTATATCAAAAACGGGATTAACGCGTTGATTTTTTGGGACGAATGTAAAAATACAAGAAAGAGCCAGTTTAATTTGTTTATGGCAAGCACCGATTATGAGCAAAAAGGCAATATTGTAACGGCGAATATGCAAAACGATATGCAGATGGAAGTGCATTTACTCAACGCGCAGAACCCTGATATTACAGGCAGTTGGGTTCCGTCTGCCGGAAAGTACGGTATCCCTACGGTGAACGGGGAGGAACAGCAGCAGCTTATTCAGTATGAGCAGAACGGCGGGGAGGATTACCTGACAGTATTATATGCGAAGAATGCGGGGGCTGCCGGTTTGGCACAGCAGGCAATCAACACAGGGTCGGACGGTGTGACAGCATTCCGTATGACGCATAACGCAAGCGGTACGGCATTCTATGTCGCGTATAACGATTCAGAGACAACTCAGACATTTTCTTTCCAAAACGCGGCGGCCATCCGCAATCCGCAGACAGAAGAGCAGGTTGCCGCGCGGGGCAATGTTTCTATCAACGCAGGGCAGATGCTGGTATTTATTGACGCGGCAAGCGAAGCTCCGCGCGCGCAGCGGATAGAACTGAGCGGAGAACAGACGGTAGGACTTCCGCTGGGGGATTCCGCGTTTGAATACACCTATGAGGCGCGCGTATTTGACCAGTATAATAACACGATTGACGCCGCGAATACGCGTTTTGAAATTATAAACGGCGCGTCGAATTGCGCAGTGACTGACGACGGCGTGCTGACCGTTCAGCCGGGATTCCCGGAAGGGGGCAAAATCAGGCTGGCGGCATACAGCGGCGCCGCAAAAACAGAGATGGAAATTACAGCAACTGCACTTGGCGGCACACCGGTTGCGGTGGAGATTGTCGGCAGCAATACACTGGTGATTCCCGACAGCGGCAGTATCGCGTACAATTATCAGGCGGTGTTTAAAAATACCGCAAATGCGCCTGTATCAGGGGTAAAAGCGCTTTGGACATTGTTAGACCCGACAGAGGGGGTAATCATGAATTCCTTTACCGGACAGCTCACGGTCAGCGCGCAAGCCGCGCCCAAAACAGTGATTCATATTAACGCCGCGCAATATAATGACCCGTCTGTTACAAAAACGTTGGAAATTGTTTTGATAAAAGCGCGGGAAACGGGCATTGTTGCGGATATTCCATCTGAAATAGCCGCGAGCAATACACAGGCGATTGTGCGCAAGTTTACGGGATATGTAACCGACCAGGCAGGCAATCCGTATCAGAATATCGGCGTAAGTTTCGCCTTGAAACAACCGATAGCAGGGGTAAGCCTGACTTCTGACGGCACGTTGAAAATTGAAAAAGGCGCGCTAATACCCGGCAGCAGTTTGGTGATTGTGGTGACCTCGCAGGGCAATTCCGACAATCGAACGGAATATCGCGTCAACGTGGTGGAAAATGCGCCCACAAGCATCTCTGTTTCAGGACCGACATCGATTACGGTAAAGGGCAGTAAAAAAACAGTTGCTTATTCGGCTGTGGTTTTAGATAAAAACGGACAGCCGATGAATACAAAGGTAGTATGGTCGCTGGCAGGATTGTCGGGTGCAGAGGTACAGGACGGCACTGTCACTGTTCCGGGGGATGCTCACGGAGCGTTTACACTGACAGCGGCAGTGGAAGGCAATTCTGCTGTTTCGGACTCGCTTAAAGTGCGTGTCGTGAATACTTCTGATAATTCCGGCGGAGGAAGCGGTGGCGGAGGTTCGCGTCCGAGTACGGGCGGCGCGTCCTCTCCGGTTGATGGAAACGGTAATCCAACATTGCCGCCGAACAATCAGCCGCAGCTTGGATTTGAAGATGTTCCGCAAAGCCACTGGGCAAGCGAGTATATTTATTCCTTGGTGAATAAAGGCGCGATTAACGGCAAAACGGAAAGCATTTTTGAACCGGAGGGAGCAGTAACCAGAGCGGAATTTATCAAGATTTTGGTTTCTGCTATGGATATCCGCCCGCAAGACAATGCGGTTATGACATTCCGTGATGTACAGAGCGGTGATTGGTACTATGAGTATGTAGCCAAAGCGGTTTCTGCGGGAATTGTAACAGGCATTTCCGAGGATTACTACGGCGCGGAGGAACTGATTACCAGAGAGCAGATGGCAGCGATGCTTTACCGTGCCCTTGTTTTACAGTCGGTGACACTGCCCGAGGGAGACGGAACGCAGTTTGACGACCAAAATGCAATCAGCGCGTATGCGGCTGACCTTGTGCTTCGCCTGAAAGCGGCGGGAATTTTGAGCGGAAACGAGCAAAATTGTTTCCTGCCGAATAATCACGCGACCAGAGCGGAGGCGGCTAAAGTAATTGACTGCGTTGTAAAACTAAAATGAAGTGAGGAAAACCTGATGTGTTTCGGGGCGCGGTGCGCGTGCCGAAACACAGCGGGGAGAGGGAGGTCATAAGAATGACAGGTAAAAAATGCGTTAAAATAAGCAGTTTCCTTTTGGCGGTATGCTTGATTGTCGGTTGTTTTGCCACAAACGTATTTGCAAGCGTTTTTTCAGATGTTGCCGCGGATTCTCCGTATAGAGAAGCGATAGAAGTTTTATCCGCCTTTGATATCGTGCAGGGCAATGAGGATGGCAGTTTTTTGCCGGAACAGGCGGTAACCCGTGCGGAATTTGCGGCGCTGATTATCCGCGCGGCGAATATGCGTGAGGCGTTAGGGAGCGTTTCAGGCGCGCGGTTTTCCGATGTTGCGGGACATTGGGCAGAAAATGCTGTCAATTTGGCGGCACAGCTTGGGTACATGAACGGTCATCCTGACGGAACGTTTGCGCCGGACGATATTGTGACTTATGAACAGGCGTTGAAGGTGCTGGTTATTATTACGGGATATCAAGTGGTTGCGGAGGACCGCGGCGGATATCCGAGCGGTTATTTGGCGGTAGCGTCGCAAAACGGTATTACTAAGCATACCGCGGTGCGGGACAGACAGGCGCTGAACCGCGGCGAGGTGGCGCAATTGCTGTATGATGCCATGCAGGTGGTTTTGCTTGTGCCCGATTATTATTCGGAAGACGGTATGAAATATGTGAAAGACCCGAACGAGAGTACACTGCTCTCCATTCTTTCCGGTTACGATGCCGAGGTTGGAATCGTGAATGCTGTCGGACGCACCTCTATTGAAGCGGTTGAGGGAACGGCAGACGCAGATGAGGTAATCATTACCATAAAGGGCAATCCGCAGAAGTTTTCTGTCGGCACGACCAATGTTGAGGAATATTTGGGTCAGGAAGTAAAGTTTCACGCAGTGCAAGACGATATCAACAGTGATGAATATATCTTGACTTATGTGGAGCCGACCACGCGGAATAAAGTCCTTGCGTTAAAGGCGGAGGATATTTCCGGTGCAGAGATTGACAGCCGTTATGATTATTACAGAGACGGCAAAAGAGAACAGCGGGCGCTGCTCAGCGCGAATGTTGTCTATATTTACAACGGTGAATACGAGGACGCATTGACGAGTGAAAGTATGATTCCGCGGGACGGTAGTGTAACATTGATTGACAACAACGGAGACAATCGCTTTGAGGTTGTTATGATAGAAGACTATCAGCACGCCATGGTATCGGCAGCGAAAACAGAAGATGATATTGTAACAATCTACATTTTGCCGGGAAGCAAGACTGCTTTTGGGCAAATAGAAATCAATCCGCAGGAGGATTCCAAATTTACGACAGTCTATTTGGACGGTAAAAAATTGTCGCATGAAGAATTGAAAGACGCGGAGATAAAGAAGTGGACGGCAGTTTCCGTCGCTCGCAGTAAGTCTGAAAATTCGGCAGTGGTACGGCTCAGTACTAAGACAGCAAACGGAACTTTGACCGAGATTAAGACGGTGGAGAATGGGCGCTTGGAATATGCTGTCGACGGAGAGCGTTACCGCACCGGAGCGGATTTCTCCGAGACACTTTCCTTGGGTAAGACTTATATGCTGGCGGTTTCCTTTGACGATAAGTTAATCGGACTGAATACGGAGGCAAGTTCCAATGATAAAAATTACGGTCTGATACTGGAAAGTACAATAGAATCTACAGTGTTTGACGAGGGCAGAGCTTTGTTTAAGATGTTGCTGCAAAGCGGCAGTGTGCAAGTACTCGGCACATCCGACAAGGTGAGGGTTGATGACTTGGGAGCAAAGCGGCTCACCGTCGCGGATTTAGAAGAAATCGGTGTAAAAACAGTGGTGGTATACACTACCAACAAGGACGGAGAAATCACAGAGATTGAGACCGCCGATACCGGTGATGTATGTACAACGGAAAGCGGATATATCAGCTACAACAAGGATAAAAAGTTCGCCAAGAATGTAAGCACCAACCTGTATTACAAAAACGTCAGCCCTCCGACTTTGGGCGGGGATATGAAGATGGACGAAAACACCATTGTATATGACGTTTCTGCCGGCGACGAAAAGGAATGGGGTGTTGGAGACTACACCTTGCTTAATAACGAGACGGTATATCAGATTGACGCATACGATTTGGACGAATATAAGACGGCAAAGGTAGTTGTTTGTTTTGGTCCGACGGTGGAAGCGAGGGATTTAGTCCCATGGGACGCTTCACCTCTGTTGATTACGGAGAATTTCACGACACTGAACGAGGACGGAGAAGCCGTTTCGGCAATTCGTGGTATGCAAAGCGGCGAAGAGACGGAATATCTGATTCGCGACAAAGAGGTATGCGATGAGGAGCGGCAGAATTATCTTGTTGACATGACGCCGGGCTCGGTCATTCAGATTAAAAAGAATATGTTGGGCGAAATCGTGAAAATACGCAAGCTGTATAAGGCGCCCACAGATACACAGGTGTTTGAAACCATGGGCAGTCGGGATTGGAACGGCAGCGGTTACAGTGTGAGACTGCACACGGCTTACGGTATGGCGACAGATGCAAACGGCGTGGTTATGACGCTTGCCACACGTTCTTCCAACGGTCAGGTGCGCGCGTATTCTATTGAGAGCGCAAACATCTATGTTTACGACACGAAAAACGAAACTGCAAAAGCGGGAACTTATCATGATATGAAACTTGCGTCAGCGTACGGCTATGACGATTGCTCGCGCGTGTTCCTGCGTATGGAGAAAGATTTGGTTAAGGATATCGTTATTTATGATTGATTTCCTGACTGCGTGAATAAAGACGCGCTGTATATTTATCCAAAAAATCGGAAAGGAAGCGGAGGGACTATCGGATTGATAAGACTTCCGCTTTCCGGTTTCATATGCGAAATTTTGTCTGATATACAGTCGAAATCGGGACGAAAGGGGAGGAGATAAATGTCAGAACAAATTGTGTTTCAAAAAGAACACGGCGCAGTGATTACCTTGCGTGACAGTGTCAATCACCCCGGCTTTTGGTGGCCGGAAACCTTGCTCCGCTATCGGGTTATTTTTGAAGAGCCTGTTCGTGCGGAACAGCTTTCTTTGCGGGAGCAGGACAAAGAGGTACTGTTTCAGCTTTCCGATACGCAAAGCGAGAACGGGTTACTGCATAGCGCAGTGTTGTCATTTTTGAGTGACTTACCGTCGGGCGGGGAGAAAGTGTTTCGCCTGACGCAGGTAGGAGGCGGCGCGCATCAGCCGCTGCCGCAGACGGAAACGGAGAAATATATCGAAGTATATAACGGAGCGTTTGGGATACGTTTGCCCAAAAGCGGCACATATCAGGGAGTGACACCCGCACCGATTGTTATGGTAAACCGTACGGGCGAATGGGTTGGCAGACATATGATTCATGCTTCCACGCAGGTTGAGACAACCTGCGTGGAAAGCGGTGATGTGTTTGCCGTCTATCAGGTGTTATACCGTTTTGAAAACGGCGGACAATATCGGGCGAAAGTAACCATGACCCGCAATTATGACTTTGCGGAATTGGACGAGGAGATGAGCGGATTTCCCGAAAATGCGGAAACGGCAGTGGAAATGGATTGGGTCGGATTCCGTCCGACGCATCAGTATATGAGTAACTGGCCGGATTTTCGTTGGGAATTGAAAAGTGAGACCTATGGCGATTACGACTGGAAAAAAGTAGGCAGTACGGCAGTCGTTTGTTATAACGGAGAAGACCCCGCGTTCAGTGCACAGCCGAAAGACGGTAAGAGTTATGAGGAGGACGAAATCCGCCTTGCGCCGTATGCTCCGTTTTTTGCGTATTCCGTGCGTCCGACAGGGGCGTTTTGGGACGAGGATACAGGGGAAAGCTTTGGTATTTTTGTTAACGGAAATGACCGTTGGAATGACAAAACCTATCCGCTTTGGACTGCCGGAAAGCGTTTGGCGGGCACCTATCATTATCGGGAGGGGCGCACGGTGTGGCGTCTGCCTTTGGCAAACGGAGAGAGAAGTATCGCCATTACTTGTTATGACAGGCAAAAAGACAGAGAGTGGTTTGCCCGTCTGAAAAAATTGAGCGGGGAGATTGCGGCAATGGGGGTGGATGCGGAGACAGCGAGAGAATTGACTTGTTATCCCACCACATATACTGCGTTTTTACATAACCGTTATGTGACGCTCTCTTTGGACAAAGTGAAGGAATGGCAGCTTACCTATGACGGCAAAATACCGCAGATGGAATTTACACAGCCGTCGCTTTCGTCTGCGCGTGAACTGGAAGATTTATTTTTGACGAAAGGCTGGGTCGCTTTGTGTACCAAAGGCCCTGAGGAATTTCACGGCAGGCCGCAGACCTATGACGCAGTGGGAATGCGCGTTATGTATGACAAGGTGCTGGACAGCTATATCCGTTTTTATCGGGAACTGTCGGAGGAGGCGCGCGGTAGAGTGAACGCGCTGCTTTTGCTGACGGTGTATGTTTGCGCAGGAGAGGAAGAAATCCCGATACGGAATATGCTGGGTGGTCACCCGAATTTTCTTGCCGATGTCAAAAGCTTGGCGGGACTGGGCGCGTTTTTGTTTCCGGAGCATAAGGATGCCGCATATTTTGCCGATGTGTTTGAAAAATATGTTGATTTAAACACGCATTATCACACACGTCCGAGTGTACCGTCATGGAATACCTTGGGCGGACGCTGGACGGAGGCTATCGGTATCTATACCTGGGCGTTTTTGACGCCGACTGCCCTGACTTCCGCGCTCCTACGCAAGAATTTTGACGGCAAAGCGCGGTTGACGACTGAAAATATGGCGGCAATGGCGGCATGGATTGTGCATTTGCTCTCCGCGCCTTTGTCGGAAAACGGACGCATGGTGCGTCAGCTTCCTCCGCAGGGGGCGCATTCTGATTTGCGACCGGTTCCGCGCTTGCTGGAACTGGCGGCGCAGGAGTTGGAACGGTTTTCGCCTGTCTTGGCGGATTGGATATACCATATTACGGAGGGCAATCAGGATTATCTGGCAGAGAATAATCATGTCCATCTCAAATGGTCGGGTCTGTATCAACGCCCGCAAGCCCCGTTTGCCCGCCCCGATTATCAAAGCTGTACCTATACCGGTTACGGTGTGATTATGCGTCACGGAGTAGACACGGAAACCGAAATATCCGTGCATTTACAGCAGATTGACCGCGGTCCCAATTATCGGTGGGGTATGGCGCATGAGGGCGGCTGCGGTACGATTTATTATTACGCGGACGGAAAGTCCTATTCGTATAACGGAAAAGAGGACGCAGGCGATCGCCGCTGTGAAGATGTTTGTATGTCCACCAACTTTGGCGTGTGGAAGGATAACGCTTATCGTTCTGTCGGTATGAATGAACTGCGCACCCCGCTGTGTCAGCTTGGCTCAATACAATTCGCAAAGATAACCGCCAGAGAAACAGACGTGTATTCTTTTCCGGAATATCGCAGCCGCAGTGTGTTGCTGGCAGGCGGTGATTATATTATTACTTATGACGAGGTAGGCAGTCCCAATGTATATACCAGATATTCCTGGTTTGTAAAAAAGGGAGACGCGTTCCCGCATATTCAGTTTATCAAAGGGATTACCTTTGACCAGTTTGGAGTGAAGGGGTATGCGTACAGTGAACATATTACCGCTCAAACGCAGGGCAGATGGGATGACGGGAGCGGCGATTGTATGGCGCTTGTCAGCCACCGCGAGGATGTGCAGGCGGAAAGCCGTTCTTACGGCGCGGTGGTGAACTATTCTGACGGAACGGACTATATCTTTTATGACGTGTGGGAACATTCGGCGAGTGAAGACGGAATTTGTTTCGAGGGGAAAATCGGTATGGTGCGGTGCAAATCGGGTGTATCTTCGCTTGCTGTCATCGATGGCAGGCGAATCTCAAACGCGGATATAACTTTGGAAGTTGATGACGGCATTTCTGTTGGTTTGGAGTATCAGTCACTTTCCCGCATTCGCGGATATGTTGAAGTGAAGAGAGAGGGCAGAATTTTTATCCGCTTGACGGAACCCAAAAACGCATATATGCTTTACGCGGATGGGGAGCGGGTTTTGCCGGAGACAGACGGCGGATTTGTTTTGCCAAAGGGCAGACATTGTTTGGAGTTTACGGGCGGCGAAGTTACGCCGACGCGTCCGAAAATTTGCGGTGTGCGGGACGGCAGAGTGGAATATATTCCGGCAGTCGGCGCACAGCGGCATATTTTTGAATACAGCTTGGACGGCAAAGTGTTTCAGCCTTGTGACGAAAATATTGCCCGTCAAATTACGCAAAAGGCGGTACTGCGTTGTTGTGGTGTAAACGGTGATAGAAAAGGGGAGTATTCGGCAGAATATCCATTGTTTTCGCAATCCGCGCCGCCGCAGTTCCCGTTCGGATTAAAACTGCTCGGCGACAGATTGCAATGGGGCGAAGTGTGGGGCGTGACGGGCTATCGTCTCTATCGTGCGGACGAAAGCGGAGCGGAAGAGTGTATCTACAGCGGAACAGAGCGTTGCTTTGTTGACCCGCAGGGGACGGGGGGCAAGCGGAGTTACCGCGTCAGCGCATACAATTCCTTTGGAGAAAGTGAAAAATCGCCTGCGGTTGATAATTCCTGCGGAATCAGAAATTACTATCCCGAAAACTATTTTGACGGTTTTCAGCGAAGGACGGCGTATTTAGACACGCCGTATCTGGCGCATTGCGAGATGGAAAATACTTATCCGCAAGAGTGAGCGGAAAAAGATTTTACGCAGACGGTAACGCATCAAAAGCATTTTTGGCAATATGGCGTAATTTGTGTTATGATGTTAAATTTGTTGTATTGCTTTATCAGTTTGATTATTTTATGCTGTAAGCAGAGCGATATATACTGAATGAAGGTTGTATCAATTGCAGATAGAAAGGCGGAGGTGTGAGATGAAAAGCAGAAAAAGGATATCGGCGTTATTTTTAGCGGCGGTTATGGGGATGTCCTTATTTGGATTCGGAGTAACCGCATCGGCAGAATATGCCGATTTGGAGGGGCATTGGTCGGCGGAATCGGTAGAAAAATGGAGCAGCGCGGGGATTATTCAGGGAGAGGACGGAAAGTTCCGTCCCGATGATAATATTACTCGCGCGGAGCTTGCGGTCTTGTTAGACCGTCTGTTGATTTATTCACCGGCGGAGGGCGTGCAGTTCCCTGATGTGCCGGAGCGGGCGTGGTATGCGGACGCGATTACAAAACTGCACGCGGCGGGCGTGATGAACGGCGACGAAAACGGCGCGATGCGGCCGGAGGAGTTTGTATCCCGTGAGGAAACCGCCGCGCTGATGTATCGTGCGCTGGACGTTTTACCTGCAATCGGGGAACTTCGGTTTGCGGACGCGTCTGATGTTTCGGATTGGGCGCGGGAGGCAGTCAGCAGTCTGGTGTCAAATCAGTATATACAGGGCTATGCAAACGAATTTCGCCCTGCCGCGTATATGACGCGCGCGGAGGTTGTCACGCTGATTGACCGTATGGTTGCGCTGTATGCGAATCAGCCCAACACTTACAGCGGCAGTTATGGAGGAATTGTTGTTGTAACTTCAGACGGTGTCGTATTGGAGAACTTGTCGGCAAAAGGATTGCTGATTTCCTCCGTTATAGGGAGCGGGACGGTTGTTTTGAATAATACCGTCATTGACGGCAATGTAACAAAGCTGAACCAAAGTACAAAGCTGCAAAGTACGCAATCCGATATTTCCGGCAGTCAGCCGGGTGGCAGCAGTGGCATTGTCAGCCGTCCGGCGACTTCCGGCGGAGGAGGCGGCAAAGGCGGATCCTCTTCTGTCAGTACACCCACATACCGTGTTATGTTTAAAGCAAACGGCGGTACCCTTGGCAGTGCCAATACGCTGTTTGTCAGTGTAGAAAGAGGGGATTGCCTCGGCCCGGATGTACCGCCGGAGCCTACGCGGGCGAATTATGTGTTCACCGGTTGGTATTTGGATAACGCGTGCACGCAAAAATGGGACGCGGTATCATCGTCGGTGCAAAAGGATATGGTGGTGTATGCTGGCTGGACGGAAGAGGTGTACTATACTGTTATCTTTGAATCTAACGGTGGAAGCGCTGTTGCGTCTCAGCGTATATTTAATGGCGAAAAGGCAAAAAACGCTGTGCCGGAACGCAAGGGGTATCGCTTTGAGGGATGGTATGTAAATGCCGATTTTTCGGGTGAAGCATATTCTTTTGACACGGCGGTAACAGCAAACATTACCTTATATGCAAAATGGAGTTCCGAAACAGGGCAGGAAATTTTGGTTCTGTTGGCGGACGGTGTAACGGGCGGCAGTATGATTGCCAATCCGTCTGCCGCGATTGCGGGCGAGACGGTTACTCTGACGTTTATGCCGGACGCAGGCAAACGTCTGGCAGGCAAACCGCAGATTCACTACGGTGGTACGCAGCTTGCCGAGGCGGATATCAATGCCCTGCCGGACGGTACGTTTACCTTTGTGGTGCCGCAGGGGATACAGGGCGATATTACTATCGTTCCCCAATTTGTCACGGTATATGACATCACTGTGCCGGAGTGTGAACATGGCACGGCGGCAGCCGATAAAGCGCAGGCGGAAGCAGGTGAAACGGTCACACTTGGGGTTATAGCGGACGACGGTTACGAGGTGGATTCAGTGACTGTGACAGGCGATGTAACGGTAAACAAGGTAAACGATACTACATATACTTTCGTTATGCCGGCGGAGAATGTGACAGCAACTGTGACGTTTGCTGCTGTTAAGGAAGATATCAATACACTGGAACTGCCGCTTGCGGATAACTCGTTTACGCAGATAGGTTCCAGTCATGTGAATGCTGCAAAGTATACGGCAAGTTCTACAGAATTGATTTTTGGCAAAGACCGTCCGAGCGTTTTTCTCAAACTTGATTTGAGTCAAGTGCCGGAAAATAAGAGCATTGTTTCCGCTCGTGTAAAAATGACGTATAAAAAGCGAACGGAATGGAAGAAAGGCGTAGTGCTCCTCAAAGACAACGGTTGGACGGGCACAGCGTTGACCTATAATAACAGTAAAGAAATGTTCTCCAACGGAACAGAATTGGTAAGTCCTGCGGATTACGGCACGGGCGACAGTGAGGATTTAAAGACTTGCAGCTTGGATTCCGCAAGAATTCCCGGTTTGGTTTCCGCTATGAATCAAGCGCTAAAAGGGGATAAGTTGGTTTCACTTGCGATTCACTACGACAACAATCAGGGGCAAACGAAGAGTGACGCGACTAATTTTTACAGCAAGGATTACAACGTAGAGGCGGATTGCCCTGTAGTAATATTAGAACTCACAGACAGAGTGACGGAGGAATATGATGTTACCGTACAGGAGAGCGAGCATGGAACGGTTACGGCGGATAAAACAAAAGCCGAAGCGGGCGAAACAGTAGCTGTCACTGCTATTCCAAGCGAAGGATACGAGGTGGAAGAAGTAACCGTGATAGGCGGTGCGACAGCGACTAAGGTGAATGATACTACCTATACCTTTATCATGCCTGCTGAGAATGTGACTGTTGCGGTAAGATTTAAGAAAACTGCAGAGCCGGAGCCGGAAAAGTACACAGTTAGCAAGCAAGCTGCAGAAAACGGAGGTTTTGATGTAGACAAAACTACGGCACAAAAGGATGAAACAGTAACGATTACCGTTGCGCCAAGCGAAGGATACGAGGTGGAAGAAGTAATTGTGACAGGCGGTGTGACGGTGACTAAGGTGAATGATACCACCTATACTTTTGTCATGCCGGCGGAGGGTGTAACCGTTGCGGTTTCATTTAAAGCAATCGTAGTATCGGGGATAGAAAAAACAGTTACGCTTGGGGCAGACCGTTACGGATATGCGGTCAACACTGCGTCCGGCGGAGATGATAGAGGCTGGATTACTATGATTACCAAGCAGAACGCTACAGATTTTACCAGTTTTACAAAAGGTTCCGATATCATGCGAATGGGCTTGTTGGGATTTGATTTGTCTCAAATCAAGGAAGATGGCGGTACGATACAGTCGGCTAAATTGATTTTGACGCCGAGAACCCTGAAAAATGCAAATACAGTATTTGTACATTCCTTTGATAAACATAATTGGGGACCGGTTACCACCGGTAAGCAAGTGTTTGAATTGTACGCGACCGATGGCGTATTTACAATTCCGGAGAAATTCGCGACCATGGACGGGTTAGAAGTGAATACCGCAAAGGAACTTGACATCACCGAACTTTGTCAGCAAAACTCAGGTGAAAAGATATCGTTCCTCTTTACGTCGGATACTTCCGAGACGGCGAACACGGAATTGCAGTGGTATAGTCCGTTGTCTTCCGTAGCTGAGGATCGCCGTCCGCGGCTTGTTGTTACCTATGTGACATTAAACGCTGACGCGGAATATAACATTACTGTGCAAGAGAGTGAAAACGGAAGTGTGTCGGTAGATAAAACGCAGGCAAAAGAGGACGAAACGGTTACGATAACGTCAGAGCCCGCCGAGGGGTATGAAGTGGATTCGGTGGTCGTATCAAAGGCAGAGGGAACAGTTGCAACACAAAAGGAGAATAATACCGCTTATACCTTTATCATGCCCGCTGAGAATGTTACGGTAACGGTAACGTTCAAGAAAATTTCCGTTCCGGCAGAAACTGAAACGCTGGAACTGCCGCTTGCGGACAACTCGTTTACACAAATAGGTTCCAGTCATGTGAATGCTGCAAAATACACTGCAAGTTCTACAGAACTGATTTTCGGCAAAGACCGTCCGAGCGTTTTTCTCAAACTTGATTTGAGCCAAGTACCGGCAAACAAACGTATCGTTTCCGCTTGTGTAAAAATGACGTATAAAAAGCGAACGGAATGGAATAAAGGCGTAGTACTCCTCAAAGACAACAGTTGGACGGGCACAGCGTTGACCTATAACAACAGTAAAGAAATGTTCTCCAACGGAACAGAATTGATAAGTCCTGCGGATTACAGCACGGGCGACAGCGAGGATTTGACAACGTGCAGTTTGGATTCCGCAAGAATTCCGGGATTAGTTGATGCTATGAATCAGGCGTTGACAGGAGATGGGCTGATTTCACTTGCGATTCACTACGACAATAATCAGGGAAAAACAAAGAGCGACGCGACTAATTTTTACAGTAAAGACTATAGCGTGGCGGAGCAGTGTCCTGTGGTAATACTTGAGATTGCGGATAAGTGATAAGAAATTAGCGGAACGTAAATGGGCGCAAAGGCGCAAACCAATATTACATCATGAGTAATGTATTTGTTTCATCTTCGTAAAAGAGAAACGCATAATGCTATGTCCTAAACTCACATAGCATTATGCGTTCTGCTTTAGTTATTGCTAATTACAATTTTTTGTACTTCCATCAACGGTTTCATATTTTTGTCCCAAACATATATAAATATATCGCAATTTTTATATTCGGGCAAGATGTTAATTGTTATTGACATGTCTGACAATTCAAGGCTTTCCGCGTCGGTTAACACGCCATCTTCTTCATATGCAATCATCACCCGCATATCCTGTTGCTTGGGAGGTTCTGTTTTTTCAAATATTATTTTTCCTAAAATTGTGCTGTTATTCTGATACTCAAAATCCACTCTGTCCCTCGTCTCTGCTGGCGCCGCAGGTGTTGGTACAGGCATCGGCATAGGTGTTGCAACAGGCATATTTTTACGGTTTGATCGCAAAACAGGTCTGCCGAGCATTTCCTCCATTTTCCATACCGCATCAAAATCCCAATTTGCAAAACTTGATTTATTCGCAAACTGTTCTGATGTAAGTGCGGTCGTGGTATCATTAGCAATTCCGCCCGTACCCTTATCCGCCGTACCGATTAGATAATAACAATCCACCGCTTCGGAGGTAAGAATTTTTGTATAATTCTTTCCGTCCAGAGTATAGTTATATTCACGGCTGCCAATAATAGCGCCTACGCTATGCTCACCGTAATTTCCCGTAGTTGAGGTAATACTTCCTATGTTATAGCAATTTTTCACCTGTAGCAAAGTTTCATTATCTGAATAGTGTTCCGCAACACCAAGTATGCCGCCGACATAGTTGCTACCCGAAACTGCGCCTGTGTTATAGCAGTTTTCAATGGCGAACATACATGGCATTGCACCTGCAATACCTCCAACGCAGCCGAACACGTAGTTCTCTGTAGATTCCTCACTGTTTTCGTTTGATGTGCCCACATATGTTCTTTCCGTAACACAGCCCGTATTTACACAGTTTTTAATTGTTTGACCATATCCGGTTATAGCGCCAACCGTGCCGGTTCCTATAATTTCTCCCTCATTTACGCAATTTATTATTGTACCGTCGCCTGTGCTTGCAATACCTGCAACAAGATGAGCTCCTTCGACTTTTCCCTTAAATGTACAGCCCGACACAAGTCCCATATTTAACTCAACCAAGCCGCCCGCAGGATAATTCGGATTTTTTACAAGACCATCAAATGAGCAGTTAAGCATTTGAGCATCTATAGCCAAAAAATTTGCAATACCTGCTGCATAGCTGTTACGTTGGTAATTTGCTATAACTGTCCCTTTGACATTAAGATTTTCAATCGTTCCGTAAACTCTGCCAAAAAGCGACGCTGTACCGTATTCTTCTTCTGTATAGGAATACAATCCGCTTATGGTGTGATTATCCCCGTCAAATGTTCCCCAAAACGATTTTTCATTTTGCCTATCCGGAGAATCACCTATCGGCGTCCAGCTTTTTTTGCCGTTACCGTATTCTTCCGACATATCAATGTCGGCGGCTAATTTAACCGTTTTTCCCTCATATGTATTGCCGCTGTTGACATCATCGCGGAACGCTTGAAGTTCCGCAAGCGTGGATATTTTCGTAATATCCGCTGCCCTTTCTTCAGCAAATACCGTAAATGTGCCAAGCATTGATAATATAATACTTAGCATTGTGAATAGTGAGATAAATTTTTTCATAGACATGTACCTCCCTAAAAATTTGCATAAAAAATACGCAAGCACACAATAGCCCTGCTTGCGTACAAAAACATAGACAAGGCTATATATTATTGTACTGTAAAATTGTTGTACCGTAAAATTGCCGTCAGGCAACGGATAAAAATTATATCAATTCTATATTATACAATAAGTGACAGAAAATTGCAAGAGTTAGAGAAAAAATTGATGTTTCCTTAAATCAGCATTCCTGCCATAAAATATTAGTTTCAAAGACTCCTTCAAAAGAAGAGGTTTTCCTTGTTTCCTCTCCGAGCAGATGGGCTATACCGTCACCTGGGACGCTGAAACAAACACTGCGATTGTTGAGTAGGGCAAATAGAGCCTAAAAGTGATGTGTTTTCAATATTTTTTCTATTTGCTTTGATAACGGTATCGTAATAAGTCTGAACAATTTTGCGGCAGAGTAAGCACATACGGCGGAAGCGAGCCATTTGCCCCAAAACGGAAAAGCGAGACAGCAATAGCAAATTTTGTCTGTAATATAAGAAATCAGATATATTTCAAATGAGCAAGCTGCGATTTCGTGTGTAGCGAACTGAATGATCTGAGAAACTTTTTTCATATCGTAAAAGAAAAGGAAGATGCAAAGCGCCACAGCCGAATGTGTCAATGAAGCACCGTTATTAAAAACCCACCACGCATATTTTTCATAAGAGGCAAAATGGCAATACAGAGTTTCAAAGAGCAGTATGGTAACGCCGATTGTCAAACAAACGAATTTAGACGATTTTGGTTTATATAGAGCAATATAAGCGCCTACAAGGTATAAACCAATGACGTATAAATTTTCAAAAAAATCCGGAAACACTTTCAAACAGATGTCATCGATAATAAAGCTTTCCGAAAATGCCGGCAGAAATGACAGAAAACTTATTGTTCCGATAAGCAGAAGCTGCTTTCTTTGCGGCAAAGAACGGAACATCAAATTCAAAAACGGCATAAGGAGAAACAGACCGATATACATTTCCACATACCAACTGTATCCATAACTGAAATCAAAAATATGTATTGTCTGCGCAGCAATGGACGCATCGCTGTAAGCAAGAAGTCTTTCGATGATGTTTTCTGCCGCTGCGATTAAAAAGTAACTCACCAATATGCGGATAATCGAAAGGTAATGCTTTGAATTCGCTTCTCGCTGCGATAGCAGGTAACCGCTCAAAAGGACAAAAAGCGGCACACAGGTTAATGCGAGATATTTTACAAAACATTCCATATCCCAAATGAGCGAAACCGGTTTATTTAGCAGCTTTGTATAATTAAACATGTGAGTTACAAGCACAAATATAACAGCGATAGTTCTGATAATATCCAAGCCCGCCGCCCTTTTTTCGGTCATCCGCATTTGTTTCACTTCCCTCCGTAACGTATTTTGATTGAAATAGGAATTCCTTGCTTTGTTTGGACAAATTAAAATCAGTATTATCCCAAAAGTAGAATATTATTCTACAAATATACTATAAAATGATTATTTTGTCAATATTTTTAAAATCAGTAGAGTTATATTCTATAATGTAGAAAAAACAAGGAGTATAAAATGATTGGTGAAAGATTGCTTGATTTACGCAAGGATGCAAATTTAACACAGGATGAGCTGGCGGAAATTTTAAAAATTAACAAACATTCCATTTCGTCATATGAACGTGAAAAAAGCGAGCCGCCCGATATAATAAAAATACGGATTGCAAAATACTTCGGCACCTCCATTGACTATCTGTTGGGCATTACCGATAATCCAACGCCTTATAAGGAGAGCGTTAGAAATTTTGAACTGCCTGCCGGATTTCCCGAAGCGGCAGAAAAAAGTTTGCGCGACTATGCGTATTTTCTTGCGGAAAAATATACAAAGTAAAAACAGCTGCGGTTGCTTCGGAAGAGGAGTTGAATATTGCTGACATTTATGAGTTGAACTCTATTTTTGAATTGAGGCGACCGGAAATGTTATATGCAGTGAGGAACGATATGTCAATCATGAAATGCAGGAACTACGGTAAATATTTTGTGGCATCAAATTCTGCTACCCATTATTGTGACAGAGTTTTCGACGGCAGATGCACTTGTAAACAACCGTCAGGGAGAAAGACAAATATGACTTGAGTATTAAATTGGTAAGATTAAAAACATATAGAGCGAAATACAAACGCCTAAAAATGTCGCAAATTTTGCGAGGTGCTGCGCGGGTAGGGGATTATCTCTGCCCGCGTTTTTGTGTTGTAAAATGCCCTTGCATTATTAGGGCGAATTTGAGTGAAAATGTGTGTATGGATTTTGAGTGATTCCCTATAGAAATTTACAATCAATGATGGTTTAAATTTTCGCTCCTTTCATAATGGCTATTCGTTAAATTCCAGCTTCTTATCACAAAACACGCCATTGAGTTCTGAGATATTGCATACCTGAAACAGATAAGTTTTTCCGACTTTGGAACTGTCACAGAGAAAATAACGTTTGTCGGCACGGCTCATCATCACTTGACGAAGTTGTGTTTCCGCCTCGGAAAAGTCTGTGATGTTTCCGTCCAAGGTAATGCCCTGCGAGGAGAAAAACATAAAATCGGCGTGCATGGTTGACACAGTAGTTTCTGCCTTTGCACCCGCAAACGCCAGTGAATTGCGCAGCAGCTTTCCGCCTGTGCCGTAGGCGGTAATTTGTCTTTCTGCAAGTTGCGTCAATGTTTTGATGCTGTTTGTAATCACCGTTACCCCTTGTTCCGGTGTTAAAAAATCGACAATGTGCGCCGCCGTGGTGGAAGCATCCAAAAAGATGGTGCTACCCTTCGTAATCAGCTTTGCTGCGTTTGCGGCAATTGTTGTCTTAATGTCGCTGTTATACGTTTCCCGCACGGCGAGAGGAACCTCACGGTTACTGTGCGCAACAATAGACACACCGCCATAACATTTGTTGACCCGCCCCTGTTCCTCCAGAATTTTTATATCCCGCCGAATAGTAATCGGTGTAACATATAGCTGATGAGCCAGAAAGTTTATCGTACAATGCTTTTTTGTCTCTAATATCTCTGTAATTTTATCTAAGCGTTCATTTTTTATCATAGTGTTCATTCCTGTTCTTTTTATCACATTTTTCTGTCTTTTTATCTTTTGGGGTATCAATGTTGTGATATTTATTGATTGATTGAGTTCACCATGTTATAATTCTATCTATAAACTGCAATTTTGTCAATACTAATTGCAGAGATGAGAGGGGGTTTCTCAATTGAAACAATTTTATAAACATAAAACGCTGGTGGCGGCACACCGCGGGAATTCCAAATATTTTCCTGAAAATACGATGTCTGCATTTCAATCGGCGCTTTCACTGGACGTCGATATGGTTGAGACTGATGTTCATATGACTAAAGACGGCGAATTGATTATTATGCACGACCACACGGTTGACAGAACAACAAACGGTACTGGAGAAATTCGCAATATGACCCTTGCGGAAATACGCTCGCTTGATGCGGGAGCCTGGAAAGGCGAGGAATTTCGCGGAATGCAAGTCCCGACTTTCCGTGAGTTTTTGGAGCTGTTTAAGGATTATCCCGACATGCTGTTTAACATAGAAATGAAAGATTATCCGTATATGTGGGGCGATTTTGCCTATGAGTCCTGCGATAAAATTATTGCTATGATGGAGGAGTACGGCATTGCGGAGCGGAGTGTAATCAACAGCTGGAGCGGTCAACTGCTTGAATATATCGATGAAAAATATCATCATAAATACAATCTGCACGGATATTTTCCGTTGGAAAGTATGGGAAGAAATCAAAAGAAATATCCGTATAGTTATTTATACTGTATATGCCTGTTCGACAAGGAGAAGATTGTGGCAGACAAGGAAAGATTTGATTACGCAGTAAGTTATGGCGTAGAGCCGTGGGTGTTCTATCGGGAAGAAGAACTTGACATCTATCGCAAGGCGGTGGAGCGCGGCGCTGTATTGTTTACCGCGAATGACCCGAAGCGGGCGATAGAAGTGCTGGAAGAGTTGAATGCGAGATAATATAATTATAAACAGGAGTGAAGAAATATGAGTACAATTACAATTATAGGCGCAGGTATGATGGGGTCGGCGATGAGTATTCCGGCAGCGGATAACAAACATGAGGTCAGACTTGTGGGAACGCCTTTGGATAGAGAAATTATCGAACGCGCGCAAAAGGACGGCTATCATATTACTTTAAAACGGCAGTTGCCGGATGGCGTGAAGTGCTATCAGATAGAGGATATGGAGGAGGCGCTGAATGGGTGTGATTTGCTTATCGGCGGTATCAGCAGTTTTGGGGTGGAATGGTTTGGAGAAAATGTATTGCCGAAAATTCCAAAATCCTTGCCGGTGCTTTCAGTAACAAAGGGATTGCACGCAACAGCAGATGGAGAACTTGTGGCGTTTCCGGACTATCTCGCCGAAAAGCCGGGCTGTGACGGACTTTCCCTGAATGCTGTGGGCGGACCGTGTATCAGTTTTGAACTGGCGGACAGACACGATACAGTCGTTGCTTTCTGCGGACATAATATGGAGGACTTGGCAAAGATAAAATCCTTACTGTCCACGGATTACTACCATATCAATCTTTCTACTGACGTCATAGGCGTTGAAACTGCGGTTGCTATGAAGAACGCGTATGCGCTGGGTGTTTCGCTTGCGATTGGTTTGACGGAAAATAAAAACGGAATTGGCTGCAAGGAAGAATACAACCAGCAGGCAGGGCTGTTCGCGCAAAGCACCCGTGAAATATATCGGTTATTGAAAATCGCGGGCGGCAAGGAGGAGCAAATTCTCTACGGCGCCGGTGACCTTTATGTAACTGTATTCGGTGGGCGCACACGAATGATCGGCACGCTGTTGGGACGCGGAATGACTTTTCAGCAGGCGCGTGAAGAACTGAGTGGCGTTACGCTGGAGTCTGTGGCAATTACACAGGTGGTCATTGAGGCTTTGCAGTGTCGAAATGCGGATTTGGGACAATTCCCGCTGTTGACGCACATATATGACATGATAAAAGGCAAAACAACGGTTCATGTACCGTGGAAATGTTTTGAGGAATGATAGTTGTTTGAGGTAAGACAGTAAAAATATTTTTTGAAAACCAAATGAGTGCCGTATAAATGCGGTACTCATTTGGTTTTTTGAATTTATAATTAAATTAAGATGTCCCACGCCTTATTCCCCAAAAATCACGCGCGGCGCACAGGATTTTTGGGGAGCCCTTAAAAGGCGGGGGGACATCTTACTTTTTTTCAGTGGGAGTACGGTTTTATGAAGAAAATCTTCGATTTTCTTTTTCACTCGTCACTTCCGTGGCTCGTAATATCATGCCTAAAAACAATTCACCGAATTGTTTTTTTCGGCACGACTCCCAATGAAAATGTTGAATGACAGGGCTTTGCCCCTTATTGAAAGCGGTTGTCGTGAAATCTGACAGGCGTTTACTGTTCTTGCACCGTTTCACGATATTTTGCGGGGGTAATACCGGTGAATTTTTTAAACGCCCGTATCAGCGCGTTTGCATCAGTAAAGCCGGTATCGGCGGCGATGGAAGCGATTGTAATGGAGGAGTTTTTCAGCAGTTCTTTTGCCCGTTCCACCCGATAGTGGCTGATGTATGTTTTGAGGTTTTCTCCTGTTTGCTGCTTGAACTGCTGGGAAAGATAATGTGCTGTAAAATTGAAATCGGAGGCGATTGCTGATACATTTAATTTGGGATTGCTGTAGTTTTCTTCGATATACTGTATCAATTTTTCGCTGAATTCATTTTTACGGCTGCCCAATTCACTTGTTTTGCTGCATAAGTCGCACGCCGCCTTGACAATTGCTGTCAGCGCGTCTTTTATTTCCTCAAAGGAAGTGCAGGCGCTGAGCGTAGTGGCAGGCAGAGAGTGTGACAGAAACTCCTGGTACTGTGACGCGTTCAGCGCACTTAGTATCGTACTCATCACATTGAATTTTGCCGCGGTCAGAACTTCATTGCTGAGAGTGGACAGTGAAGCAGAGGAAAAGAACTGTTCCAATAATGCGGACGCATTTGCGGCGTCGCCCGTCTTGATGTAATTTTCCAGAATATGCTTTTCCTCATCGGTAAATTTCCGAAAAGCATCGGTACTTTCCTCGGTCTTAAAAACAACAACGGGCAGCTTGTTGTTTTTGTCATTAATCAAAGACAGAACTTCATAATATGCATCGCTTACCCCGCTTTTCGGGTGTGGCGCACTGACGTAGGCAGTATATTGAAAGAAAAAATTATCTACTATAAAATCATTGGCATAATTCAGCCGTTCCGTTATACTGCTTGTAAAGTCTTCTGTTTTTTCAAATCCGGGCGGCACATTCCACAGCATAGCTACGGTATCGCTGTCCAGCGACACTTCGTAGTGTGCGCCTTGCGTTTCAAACAAGTCTCTGATTACATTTGTAATTATCATATGCGCAATATTGCTTAAATCGTCGCCTTCACGACATTCAAACTTCAAAAGCATCTCCGAATAATCGGTAATCCGGAACAGCACAACCGCATAGCTGCCGCCCATAAACGCAAGTCCGAGGCGGTCTATATTTTCGTTTATCAGATTTTCACTGGTGATTCTTCCTCGTAGCCAGTCCGCGACAAAATAAGCTTCCAGCTGAGAATGCTGTTTGTCCGTTTGTCGCATGAGTGAGTTAATTTGAGAGTGAGAGGTATCAATGCTTTTGCGTAGAATTTCAACTTCGTTTCTGTTGCCTGAATTTTCCGGCGACAGTTTTTGCCGCAGGTTTTCCGTTAGTTCTTGCAAAGGTTTATGCGGTTTGTAGACAAAGTAGTAGAAAGAAATACTCCATATTACAAGCAGCAGAGCGATAATCAGTATCAACTGGCTGCGCAAAGAGCTTAAATCGCTCAATATTTCTTTCTGAGGCGTAAACGCAATATATGACAGTTTTTGCCGAAGGGCGGAAGAATGTCTGGTAATAATATAATTCTCCCTGTCTATTTTAACAGCATGAATATTGTCGGCATAAAAAAGTTCGTTTTGCTTCACAATATTTTTTGAATCATTTGTAAAAAGTAAAGTATCGTTACAACAAATGTAAAACAATGTATTACTCTGCGGGGAAATATTCTTTTCAATCATTTGTGCCATTTTTTGCAGATTAAGTAAAGCGACAAACGTGCCGCCTTGCTGCATAGAGGTATTGATTGGCAGAGTACCCATAAAGGCAAGCTTAATCCCGTCCGGTGAGGAAATGGGTATTAAATCATCAAAATGCTGTGTCTGCATCAAATCGTTCCAGGCGTCAAAGTTCATTTCGTCCCCGTCGTGAAACACTTTATAGGCGATTTCTTTCTTCATTGGAGTAGTGTTTGAGATTACAAGATTGGTATTATTAAAATAAATGTATACTTCATCGACCAAACCGGAAAAAGGCATCGCGGAATGAATTTCGTTAGAAACCAGATTTCTTTCCTGGATGGAAATGTCCTCACGGTTAATTGCTTTTTGAAGAACCGAAAGGACAGTATCATTTTTGGATAGTTGCAGATACATATGTTCGGAAGTCATAATTTCATTATCAATACTGTCAGAAAGAATTTTCAGATTGGAATCATTCAACGCGCTCAGCGTGTCCGCGATACGAGAATGGGATTGTGAGTAGATACATATTATGCTGAGCAAGGCTGCAATGAGAACTAACAGACAGAAAGATAATGTGATGTATAATATGGTATGATTTTTTATCGAGTAATGTATTTTTGAAAAACTTATCATTGAAACTGCCACAGCCTTTCTGCCTGATGCTATGAAATATTATTTTATACTATAGCCGCACGCAAAGCGTGTCGGTGTAGGTGTGTGTTTATTATAGTATAAAAAAAGGAAAAAAGCAACTCAAAAATGCCGGACAAACCGATAAAACCATTAAATTTGATACTGTCCCCCCTTTTTTGATATTGTTTTTTATGTCAAAAAAATGTATGATTCAAACAGAACGGACGCCTGAGCGGCGGTCGAAAAATAAAAAAGAAAGGGAATAAAGCTATGAAAAGAAATTTCAAATCTACACTTACTGTCCTGGTGTCCTTAGGCACGGCTGCTGTAATGTTAGCCGGCTGTTCCAATGCCACCAAGACTGCAGAACTGCCGGATATTGAGGGAGACGTTCTTCCGGTCAAGGAGCCGGTTACGTTAACGGCTTATAAATCCAACAGTCTTCAGGTTGTTTCAAACTACAGTGAAATGGGCTGCTATGAAGAACTTGAGAAGAAAACAGGTGTTAAGATTGTTTTTGAGCATCCCGTGGCTGGACAGGAAACAGAGCAGTTCAACATTATGTTAGCGTCAGGCGAGTATCCGGATCTTATCTTTGATATGGAAAGCAAATACAGCGGCGGACTTGCAAAGGCTTGTCAGGATGGCATTATTTACAAATTAAATGATATGATAGACAAATATGCGCCAAATATCACACAGCTGTTTGAGGAGTATCCGCAGCTGCGGATGGAAGCCTCGGACGACCAGAAAAGTATTTACGCTATGCCGATGGTTCGGGGCGGCAATATTACGCGTACCTATAGAGGACCAATCATTCGTCAGGACTATCTGGATAAGTTTGGACTGCAAAGACCGGAGACCATAGAAGATTGGCACACTGTACTCACGGCATTTAAGAATGGTGGAATAGAGTATCCGTTTACTGCTACGTCCGCTTTCTTTAAAACGGAAACCTTTGTTGGGGCATATGGTCTCAATCATAGTTATATTTTGAAGGATGGGCAGGTAAAGTGGAGTCCGTACGAGGATGCGTATAAAGATTATGTACAGCTGATGGCAGACTGGTATCGGGAAGGTCTGATTGATATGGAAATCACCACCAACACGCAGAAGGTGGTTGATTCCAAAGTGCTCAGCGGAACGGCGGGAGCACTTATAGGTACTACTGGCAATTCGGTAGGCGGCTATGCTCAGGAGGGTAAAAGAGAGAATCCGTCCTTTGACCTCGCGGCAGTTCTGTATCCGGTGCTGAACAGGGGCGACAAGCCGTATGTCATTCAGCGTGACAAAATTGTTCAGCCCAACTTAGGTGTTTGCATTTCAACAAGCTGTAAAAATCTTCCTGTTGCGATGGCGTATATCGACTATGCTTACGGCAAAGACGGACATATGCTGTTTAACTTTGGTGTTGAGGGTGAATCGTACGCTATGCAGGATGGCTATCCGAAGTTTACCGATACGGTTACAAACAATCCGGAAGGACTTTCTATGGCGAAGGCGGGCAGCAAGTATGCGTTAGCGTTTACTTCGGGTCCGTTCGTTCAGGACACAAGATATGCCGAACAGTTTTACAGTCAGCCCCGCCAGCTGGAATCCTTGGAAATCTGGGGTTCGGCGGCAGAGAAGTTTGCAGAGCAGAATATCACGGTGCTGGGCAGCTTAAACGGTGATGAATCATCCGAAATTGCGACTATTGAGAACAATCTGAAAACCTACGCCAACGAAATGTTTACCAAATGGGTGCTCGGTCAGCAGTCGATGGATAACTGGGATGAGTATAAGGCGCAGCTTAAAAAGCTTGGCGTGGAAAGAGCGGTTGAAATCAAGCAGAACGCATACGAGCGTTATATTAAAGCATTCCCCGAGCTGGCACATCCTCAGGATTTTGAAGTATGTGATTTTTTCTGGTCCGAATAATTGACAAAAAGATAAAAAAGGAGGATTGCAGCTATGAAATTGAATAAAACGGCTGTTGTCGCCAAAGGCTCGAAGGCAGGCTTGTTTGGACGGATAAAGAACGATTACAAAAGAAATAAGTTCGTTTTGTTTATGGCAATACCGGTATTTTTGTGGTATCTGATATTCTGTTATTTTCCGATGTTTGGAATATCAATAGCTTTTACCAAGTACAGCGTAGCAGGCGGATTGCTTGGCAGCAAATTTATAGGGCTTCAAAATTTTAAGGAATTTTTAGGCGGGTATTACGCCGCAAGAACAATAAAAAATACGCTGGTACTTAGTTTTTACAATTTATTGTTTGGTTTTCCGGCACAGATTTTGTTAGCGGTATTGCTGAATGAGGTAAGGGTAAAATGGTTTAAGAAAACTGTGCAGACCCTTACATATTTGCCGCATTTTATATCATTGGTTGTGGTATGCGGTATGATTACCACCTTTGTGTCAAAGGATGGTTTAATCAATGATATACTGGCGATTTTTGGCGCAGAGCGGACGAACTATCTGCTCTATCCCCAATTTTTCAGAGGGATATATGTAGGTACCGATATATGGCAGCAGGTAGGCTGGGGCAGCATTATCTATATGTCGGCATTTGCGGCGATTGACACAGAACTTTATGAGGCGGCGTCGATAGACGGCGCAGGGCGCTGGCGGCAGTTTTGGGTGATTACAATACCCGGAATTGCTCCCACCATCGTTGTCATGTTCATTCTGACTGTAGGAAAGATGATGTCGGTAGGCTCTGAAAAGGTAATTCTGTTGTACAATGAAGGAACTTATGAAACGGCGGATATCATTGCGTCGTTTGTGTACAGAAAGGGTCTTTTGGAATCCAATTACGGATTTGGCGCAGCAATAGGCTTGTTTAACGGTGTTATCAATCTTATATTGGTCGGATTTACAAATTATTTAAGCCGCAGACTGACAAGCGCAAGTCTTTGGTAAGGGGGAGGAATACATATGATAGTTAAAAAAACGCCGGGCAGTGTGATATTCAACTGTCTGAACACAATAGTATTGGTCATCGTTTCGCTTTTGTGCTTGTATCCGTTTTTATATGTGATATTCGCCTCTCTTTCGGAAGCCAGACAGATAGAAACATATATGGGATTGCTGTGGCGACCGCTTGGATTCTCTTTAGACGCTTATAAGATGGTTTTGCAAAACGCGGAGGTATGGGTCGGATACAGAAATACAATTTTTTATGTGGTAGTTGGTACAGTAATCAATCTGATTCTTACCTCTCTGGGAGCCTATGTGCTTTCAAGAAGAGACTTTCTATGGAATAAGCTGCTGTCGCCAATGGTCATTATTACGCTGTTTTTCAATGGCGGAATGATTCCGACCTTTTTGGTGATGAAAGCGTTGGGTCTGTATAACAATATGTGGGTGCTGATTTTAATTTCAGGTATCAGTACATGGAATCTAATGATTATGAAAACCAATTTTGCCGGTATTCCTCAAAGTCTTGAGGAGGCAGCAAAAATTGACGGGGCAAACGAATTCTTTATACTTATTCGGATTGTGCTTCCGCTTTCCATGCCGGTTATCGCGGTTATGATTTTGTATTACGGCGTCGCGCATTGGAATGCGTGGTTCCAAGCTATGATATATCTGAGAAACCGCGAGATGTTCCCGTTGCAGCTGTTCTTGCGCGAGATTTTGATAGCGAGTCAAACCTCGGATATGATGAATTCGATGGATATAGGTACAGCTGACGCGCAGCGCGTAACAGAAGCGGTTAAGTATGCAACGATTGTGGTTGCTACTCTCCCGATTTTGTGTGTATATCCCTTCCTGCAAAAGTATTTTGTTAAGGGAGTAATGGTAGGAGCGGTCAAAGGATGACAACAAACAAAAAACTATGGAAGTTCAAGGACGGCGGACGGGTTCTGGAAATTGATACGCCTGACACTCCCTCCGAATGGACAAATTATTTGTTCAACGATAATTATCAAACCGAGGTGTCGCAGACACTTCAAGGCAGTAGCAGTATGGTGAATTCGTATAAACAAACCGTTTATACAAAGAGGCAAAGATATTTTTACATATTGAACCACAGCACAAACGAAGTCTTTTGCCCGACCACGCAGCCGTATCGCAGTGAACCTGACAGTTATGTGTGCGAACATGGTTTGTATTACACAAAGCTGAAATCAGAAAAGGGAGGAGTTGCTTTTTCGGCAAAAATTTTTGTTCCGCAAAGCAAACCTTGCGAAATATGGGAAATCGCTGTGAAGAATAACACGGCCGAAACGGCGGAACTCTCCGTGTTTTCCGCCGTGCAGTTTGAGAATGACGGACCTATGGGCGGCGAATGCAGATATGAGGACGGTTTTATCTATAAGTATTCTTTTCCGTATCATGTTTTCTATGAGGATAAAGCCAAGGCGGAGAACAAAAAGGCGTATTACTTCCTGTACTCAGACGAGCAGATTACGTCCTATGACGGGAGTGTCCAGCGGTTTTTCGGCTGCGCTAATCGGAATATGATACCCGCGGCGGTCAAAAACGCCTCATGCAGTAATACTGATTTTGAGGGCGACAGCGATTACTTTTTGGCGGCGGCACAGCATCGCTTTCAGTTGGGCGTTGGCGAAGAAAAGGTGTTTCACATAGTTATCGGTACGGCGGCGGATAAGGCGGAAATCCGCAGATTTATTTCGGAACTTGATATTGCTGCCGAATGGAAAGCCGTCAAAGCGCAGTGGCAGCGTTATGAAAATACAGTGATGATAGAAACGCCGGATAGTATGCTTGACGCAATGGTAAATTTCTGGGTGAAAAAGCAGGTGATTTTGCTTACCAGATTAAATAGAATGTCTACCTATTGTCCCGTAAGAAACCAGTTGCAGGACGCATTGGGCTATGCCATGATAGAGCCGGGAGAAGCATTGGAATTCGCTCTGCGGGTTCTGCGGCGGCAGCAGTTCGACGGATTTTTAAAGCAGTGGTATATGACAGACGGTTCTCCCGATGAAAAGCTGTGTCTGATAAAACATTCGGACGCGCCTGTATGGCTCATTATATGCCTTGTCGAGATAATCAACCAATGTGAAGATGCCTCTATCTATGACCGGGAAGAAGGCTATATAGACAGTTCCGCCCGCGAAAGCGTGTACACGCATTTGATAAAGGCGGCGGAATACTTGGGGAGCGCAGTCGGCGCGCATGGGCTTTGCCTTATGCTGGACGGTGACTGGACCGATCCGATTAACGGAGCGGGCAGGCTTGGTAAGGGTGAATCCACTTGGCTGAGTATGGCGACGGTTTACGCGCTCGGTCTTATGATGGAAGTGTGCGAATATAAAAACGATACAGAAACATATGAAAGACTCAAAGAGATAAAGCAAAAGCTGACAGACGCAATCAATGAGCATTGTTGGTGCGGCAAGTGGTATGTATGCGGTTTTGACGATAACGGAGACACATTCGGCAAGGCGGGTGATGAGGAAGCGGAGATATTCCTCAACGCGCAGACTTGGGCGTTAATCAGCGGCGTTGCCGAAGGTGAACGGAAGCAGGCGGTAACAAAGGCGATAGATTCGCTGGAAGTTGAATTCGGAACACTGCTTTTAAAGCCGGCGTTTAAGGGCTGGAACGACACATGGGGCAGAATCAGCATTAAACAGGCAGGCACTACCGAGAACGGTTCGGTCTACTGCCACGCATCTATGTTCAAGGCATACGGAGATTGTATCATCGGAGACGGCACAAGGGCATATCAAATCATTGCCAATACCTTGCCTACTAACCCGAACAATCCGCCGGAGCATAATCTCCAGTGTCCGAATTTTGTACCTAATTATTATTTTGGACTAAAGAACTCCCCGAATTACGGCATATCCAGCTGTAATTACGGCACAGGCTCAGCGGCGTGGCTTTTGTGGGTGGTAATCCGGCATATTCTGGGTGTTAAGCGCGGGATAGGCGGAATGGAAATTGCTCCCGTATTGCCTGATGGCTGGAGCAAGTGTCGTGTTACGATAGACGGCAAGGAGTATAAGGCAGAGGAAAGATAGCGCGGGAAATGATAAGAGAAAAAAGATTAGTTAGGAGGTTTCATTATGAAGAAAACAGTTTCAATGCTTTTGGTGGTTGTGATGATGCTTGTTCTGCTTGTTGGCGGAGGAATAATTTCTGTCGGCGCTGCATTGCCGGATGATATGGAAATAACAGCGACGTTAATTCCAATGAATACAGATGGAGTACGAAGCACTTCTGTTGCCGGAGGGTTTCGGGACAACGCTATGATTGCGCTTGACACGCCAACAGACGAAACCGGGAATAGTTATCTCAAGGTTACGCAGGCCGCAACAGTAACGGCGGATCATAGAATAAGCCAGCGAGTGGATTTGACGAAAACGGCATTTTTCAAAAATACGGATCAGGCATTTCAGATAGTGTTGAAATCTAAACTTCGCGCGGATGCGACAGTATACGCTGCCGGTGAGGATAAATGGATTTATCTTACACTGTCGCCGGAAATACCGAATCTTACAGGAGAGAACACCTTAAAGTTTGTCGGCGTTAGAAAGGCTGAGGACGGCAGCCAGCAGGTAAAAGTGGGCAATAGCGTTTTATCAACTGCATTTCCGTCAGGAGAATTTATTGATTTTGAGATAACGCTGAATGTGCCGGAGTATCAAACAGACGGTGATATTGTCAGCGCCGTCTTTAAAGTGAACGGCACAGAGTATACAGAGAATGCAGATAATAAATTTTCCGATACACGCAGCCATCTTGTGACTATTTTAACAGGTAAATCAGCAAGAATCAGTTATATAGCGAATAAATCCGCAGAGATAGGCTGGTCTGTTGATGATTCGGGCATGGAAGCGAACTATGCGCACGACTATTATAAATCCGTTGATTACAGCACGGATGGGGCTTTTGCCCGTTCAGATTTGAAAAAAGCCGGTGCGGCGGAGTTGGTTACCGATGGCACCGCGCAGGTGTTGAGCTTGCCGCTGAACAGCGGCAGCGGAACCTACTACAACTATTTTACCCTTCATAATGCTTCTATGAAGTCTTTCAACAAGCCGCTTGTTTTTGAAACAAGGTTGAAGTTTCCCGACAATGTAAAAGGGCAGACAAGGCTCACCATGAGAGGCGGCGGTGGCAGCGACAGCGCTGACGCGAACGGAACGATTACCTTTATGACTTTCAACCGCGGCACACTGGTTCTGCGTGATAATGCCAATCCCGCCGATGACCGTCCCAATGCTGTAAAAATAGGAGAATACACCCATGATGTTTGGTATAATGCAAGAGTTATATTGAATTTAGAAACCGAGAAGATGTATGCAAGGGTTTACACAGATGATGATAGTTACGATGTTTCGGCGGTTGTAGATATTCCGATTGAAAAAATTACAAAATATCTGGCAAGCTCGTGGGAGGACGGAAAGTCATTCGGTATTATTGTTGCGGGCAGTGCAAACGAGGGTGGAACTACTTATCAAAGCGGAATGAAGGCGTACACTTTGAATGCCCCCAAAGATGATTTTTCATGTACCGCCAATGTGAAGGCGCCGACAACGGATAAGGCGGGCGCGGTTTCGTTGCTTACTGCTACGGCGTGCGTTGATACTACATCGGTTACGCCTAATCTCACCCTAAATGGGGAGGCGGTTGCGTATACCGTTATGGCTTCCGGTGACGGCAAAAACGTATCAATTTTGCCAATTGGAGGTGAGAAATGGGTTTCGGGAGAGTATACTCTCGCCTTTAATACTCCGATTGCTGACATCTTTGGAAGAACCTATAATATGGCTGACGCAAGCCAAACTTTTATCTTTACTATCGACGAGGATATTTCTGTCAATGCCGAATATAGCAGGGCGGCAGACGGATTTAGCGTGGTGGGGAGTGTACAGACGAAGTATGACCTTGCCGGACTGGAAAATGCGGACATAATTTTTGCCGCGTATCAGGAGGATGCTACTCTTGCGGCGGCGGAATTGAAGAGGGTTACTTTTACAGATCAGAAAGATACAATTGACCTGACGCTGACCGGCTGCAAGGACGCAGTAAAAATAAGAATATTTTTGTGGTCGGCAGACGGCAAGATGCAGCCATATGTTACAGAAAATCCCGTTTTTGTAAAGGACATTGACAATGATATAGGCGAGGGGGAAACTGAATGAGAAAAGGATTAAGAGCGGCATCTGTTGGTTTGATTGCAGCAATGACTATGGCGGTTTTCAGTTTGCCTCCGATACTTGTCGGTGCGGAAAGCAGGGAGATTATTGCCGTAAACAGTGAAGGAAGCAGAGGAAACGGAAACGAGAACGGAGACGGCTTTTTTCGTGATAGTAATGCCGTTGCGCTGAATACCGTGACCGACAATGAGAGCGGCAACGCTTATCTTCAGGTTTCTTCGGCACAGTCTAACGGCTTCCGCAGATTGTGCCAGAGATTGAATAAGACTTTGGCAAATTCTCTTGCAAGCAGCGACGAGGCATATCGCTTGGTGATTAAGACACGCCTGAGGGCGGATGAAAACAATGCGGAATGGGTGAACATAGGTTTTTCACCGGCAATTCCCACCGCTGATAACGTTCTGTGGCTCGCGAGCATCGCAAATGCTTCCTCAGCGGAGGGGGGACAGCTTGTAAAGGTGATGAGCGGTTACGAGCAGCAAGCAACAGTTGTTCGTGATGAAACCAATCCTGTTGGAGCGGGCAGCTTTGTCCCGCTTGTGATTGCATTTGATGTTCCCGCCGCGGGCGGCGATCCGGAACTTTCCTTTTATGCGGACGGTGTTTCGTACAAGTACGGAAAAAACGGAGATCGTTTTACGATGCCCCGCAGTGACCTCGATACAATTTTAGGGGGCGCTACTCCCCGTCTGACCTATCATTCGGGCGATACCTCAAAAACTGCGGTATGGTCTATAGATGATTCGGGTATGTATGCGGTATATGATGAGCCTGAGCCGTTCACTGCCGTTCAGACCGACTTTCAGACGGAGCAGGGAAGCGTTGATATTACAATTCCGTTTTCCAATGAGCTTTACACAGACGCTTTTCGCGCAGATGATGAGAACAGTCTGATTACGCTGCGGGGCGAGACCGGCTCCTATACCATGCCTATGGCGGACATTTCAACAGACGATTTGCAGAAAAGCCTGATTTTGCGGAATATACCAATCGCAGAGGGCGGTCGATATGAGATTTCTTTTGACGGCGCAAAGGATATTTTCGGGCAGGAGTATTCAGGCTCTGCTGTGACGGTGTCTTGCAGCAAGATGCTGAGAATAACCGGAGTGAACGGTGGCTCGCGCGCGGAAGTTTCCAAAGGCGCAAGCCTGTGTGTTAAGTTTTCCGATAAGATAAGTCTTGAAGATTTTTACGGCAAGGTTTTATTTGGAAAAGCGGCAGGACGGCAGGAGCTTTTACCCGATTCTGTTTTATCGCTCGCCTCTTCAAATGAATTGAGTATTGATTTATCCGCGCTTGACTTGACGGACGCGATAACCTACGGTGTTCGGTTTGCGGACGGAATTACGGGTGCTTCCGGCGGGGAATGGGCAGGAACAAAGCAATTCTGGTTCCGCGTTCAAAATCAAAGCGAGCGCTTTTCACTGCACGAGGATTATTCCAAATATACGGTCGGAACCTCAATCGGCAACAACACGCTTGAGAATATGACCTATGACAGCAGCGCGTCCGCCGCTATAGGCGAGGAGGGCATGGAGCATTATATGCCCTTGCGGCTTGGAAGCGGTCAGACGACAAAACAGCTGCGGTTGAACTTTGGAGATGCTGTGGAAAATATTTTGCCCTCCATACGCTTGGAGACAAAAATAAAGCTTTTGGCAGCCTCCGATACCTATAACGCGCGTCTGCGTTTTCAAACCCTGGAGGCAAGCGACCCGTCTATCAATGTTGTACATTTTGTGAACGGTAAGATTTCTGTTTTGCAGGCCCCGACTGCCGCGGGAGCGGTTCAGGTCGGCGATGTGGCAAACGATGTGTGGTATACTGTCAGAATAGATGTAAATTACCAAGCGGAAACGCCCGTTATGGCTATAACAATTCAGGCTGAGGACGGCAGTGTAGATTTCCATGGTATGTATGACGCATCTCTTTCAAATATTCTTACTGTAAGCAATCCGTCCTCATGGGGGAAGGTCGGTCGTGCCGGTCTGATTATTGCCAGCGGCGAGGGTCTGACTATTCGGCAGTCTTACATCAATGTAACGGAGACAGAACCGGTAAAAATCATTTCTCTTTCTCCGGGTTCCGACTGGACAGCTGACGATTTAAATCCTCAGATAACCGTTACGGCTGACGGTCCTGTTTTGGCGGGAGAAAATATGGCTTTTGTCAATCGGGCGGGTGAAAGGTTTCCTGCCGTCCTGAATACTACAGGCTTCGGAACAGGAGAGATTACGCCGATTTATCCGCTGCGCTCCGATTCGGTATATACCGTCAATTCGGGAGATTGTGTGGATATAGCAGGCAATCCGGTGGTCGGCGGAAGTTCCGTAAAAGTCAGCACGCCTAAGGCTCAGCCGCTCAGTATATCTCTTTCGGGATATACTCCGAGCAGTATGGCTGCCGGAGATGTTACTGCAAACCTTGCCGTAAATAATTCCGGCACGGAAGAAGAGGTCACTATCGCGATGATGTATTGTGGCGGTACGTTTGACGCGCCGGTGATTTGGGGATATGAAAAAGTTGAATATAACATTCCGGCAGGCAGTAGGAATGTGCCGATTACGATAAATGTGCCGGATAATAAGGGCTTTATCAAAGTGGTTGTGTATAACAAAAACAATAAGGTGTTTTTAGAGGATTCGTATCCTTTAGGCGTCTCTCAGGAAACGGAAGAGGCGCGCTCCGAGGTTAGTGGAACGTTAGAAACTCCGTGTGTGCCTGTTTTATTGAATGTTGCCGACGGCAAGTTTGTGTATCAGTCGCTGACTGACGAAAACGGACAGTATCAATTTAAATTTTCCGCAGGCGATTTGTTGCCGACCGGTGTTTACAGCTATACTGTGACCGCCGGGGGAGAAAAGACGGAGAGTGGAGAGGTCAGCGTTACAAATCCGTATGAAAAGCAGACGTTTGTTACAGCGCTGAATAATGCGACGGCGGAAAATATTGCCGAAATTTACGAGGCGGGTAAGAAAAATGTAAATCCGGACGAGGGGCTTCGCTCCAAGCTGACGGATAGACAGTTTTATGACGCTATTGTTTCCTCTGTTCAAAAAGAGCCGTTCCGCGTAGATGACTTTGACGGGCAGATGAATCGTATGATGCTTGTCGCTTGCTTTAATTTGGGATTATATGACGAGTTGAATGATGAGTTTTTCTCTTTTGCGGATATGGATAAAAAATATGTAGGGTATTACAACGACATTACAGCAGAAGGAAAAAGCGCATTGATGACGCAATTGAAACAAGAAAAGTATACAACATTTTATGAATTACAAGCGCGGACAAAAGAGCAGATTGTTGTTGATTATATCCGTAATAATAAAGGCGCGGGAGCCGCGTTTGTATATGATGTGCTGAACGGCTGCGGAGCAGAATTGGGGCTGAATCTGACCGCTTATAACAATCTGAGTTCCAAAGAACGGCAGACGGCAAACGGGACTATGGTGAATGCGTCCGGAGACATTAGCCTGCAAACCATGATTGATAACGCGGTGGCTGCGGTTTTAAGCGGCAGTACAAACGGAAGCAACAGCGGAGGGGCATCGTCCGGCGGAGGAGGCGGTGGCGCAGCTGCCGCAATGCCTTCAAATCCGGCGACATTGATGACGCCGGAAGATGTCGCGGCGTTTGAAAACAGTACGGGAATCAATCTGGTATTCCATGACCTGAAAAGTCATGTGTGGGCACAACCGGCGATTGATGTGTTGTATCAAAACGGCATTGTAAACGGAAAGAGCGAGGGTGTTTTTGAGCCGGATTCCGCTGTAACCCGCGCGGAATATACCAAAATGCTGATGTCGGCGCTGGAGCTTTTGCAGAGCGATTTGCCGGAGAGTAGTTTTAACGATGTGACGGAAGCGGATTGGCACTATGCGCCTGTTCTGTCTGCCGCAAAGCTCAATATTGTAAACGGCATGAGCGAAAATTATTTTGGTGCGGAAGAGAATATTACAAGGCAAGATGCGGCTGTGATTGCGTTTCGCGCGGCAAAATACACGGCGTTGACGCTGGACAGCGATATTGAAGATGTCAGCTTTGATGACCAGTCCGATATTGATAATTACGCGCAGACGGCAGCAAAGGTTTTAAAGAAAATGCAGATTATCAACGGTTTTGAAGATGGCAACTACCGTCCGCGCGGTACAACAACCAGAGCGGAAGCTGCTGTGATTATTTACCGTATTTATCATCTGCTGAAAGGTGGTGCGTAAGCTGTGAAAAAGATAGTAGCATTGATAGTGCTGGTTCTTGTGCTCGCTTCCTGTATCTCTTTTGCACCCGCATACAGCGCGGGTGAGTCGGAGGCGGAGCAAAGGGCGGCTGAAAAATTGATTATGCTTGGAATGACGAAATCGTATATTCCGAAATCCACAATCAGCAGAGGGGAGTTTGTCTCTGTTTTGTCAAAGGTTATCATAGCGGATACCACGGATTACGGTGACAGTGTTTATTTTTTGGATGTTTCGCCGGAATATAAATATGCGGATGCCGTGAATAAAATGGCGGCGCACGGCGCTGTTTTGGGCGATGAGAATAAACGGTTTTATCCTGATGACAACATTACGCTTGAGGAAGCGTCGGCATTGCTGGTTAGATTTCTCGGCTATCATATTCGCGCGGAAATAGAGGGCGGATTTCCGACGGGCTATCTGATGGAGGCTAATATGCTGAAGCTTTTGAAAGGAGTGTCGGTAAATTCCGGCTATATTTCAAGGGGCGACGCGTTTGTTATGATTTCCAACGCACTGGATGTTGACCTTTTTGTTCAAACCGTTGTAGGCGAAGCAGCCAATTACGAAGAGGCAAAGAACAAAACCGTTTTAAGCGAGTATATGCAGGTTTATAATACGGAAGGTGTGCTTTGGGCAGTGGGCGGTTTCAATCTCTTGTCGGGTCAGGTCGTAAGCGAGAATGAAATGATTGTCGGTAATAAAACGATACGCGCCTCGGAGGAGGATGCGTGGAATTGGCAGGATAAGACGGGGGCGTATGTGACAGCATACTATCGCGAGGACGGCGAAGCTTTGAACCTGGTCGGTATTATAGAAAACGAGAGAGGAAGAGCAGGAAAAAAACTTGTTTTGGATATTGAAGATATATCTGATATTTCCAATACAACGATTTCATACTACGAGGGAGAACGGACGAAAAAAGCAACCTTTTCCAAATCGTCATATATTATGTACAATAATCGGATGGCAGAAGTGTTCGACATGAGTACTCTAATAGGAAAAAACGGCACGGTTACGCTGTTAGACCCGCTTGGCGACGGTTACAGTGTGGTTAATATAAAGGTTTATGACGAGTATGTAGTGCACAGCGTGTCGCCTGACCAAGGAATTATATCGGATATGTACCATATTTCCGCCTCTTTGCCCGAACTGACGGACGAGAATAGTTATTGCGTACATGATGAAAAAGGCGAAAAGTTGAGTTTGAGCGATATTGCTCCGTGGAATGTGCTTGCAGTTGCTGTTTCATTGGATGAGACGTATCGGGAAATTGTTGTGTTGACTCAATCCGTTATGGGAACGGTGGACACACTGGGGAACAACGGTGAAATAACGATAGCGGGACGGAAATACAACTTGTCCAAGACCTATGAGAAGTATTCGAAAAATGAGCTTCATTTGGGTCGGAAGGTACGGGTATATTTCAATATATTCGGTGAAATTGCGGCAGTTGACGGACAAAATTCCGATGATTTTCTGCCCGGAGTTTTGGTGAATGCGGGATTTGAGACGCAGTTTCTTTCTCCTGTGGTAAAAATACGCGTGTTTGCGGCAGACGCTGAATTCTATACCTATGAGTTAAAGCTGAGTTCGTCCGATAAATTCATGTGCAATGGAGAATGGATGGATTTAACAGCGTTAAACAGATTGTTTAGAACACCGTTTAACTACGACAGCGCAGCAACCACTGAGTTGAATACGGAAATAACTATGGCGCCGATACGTTATCGCTTGAATGATGACGGACAGGTAGTTGAGTTAGAGTATGACGATCCCAACAACAATGGCGAGAAGGACGGGCTCAGAAAGCTTAATCGCGGACTTACCGGCAATCAAACATACAAACGCACGGCGCGCTCCTTTGGCGGACTGGTGAATATTGCGTCGGACGCAGTGGTATTTGTTTGTCCTCTGGACAGAAATGACGAAAAGGATTTTTCAGTTAAGACGGTTACTTATTTTGCCAATGATACTGCGTACAGCTTGACCACTATGGCAATCATGGCGACGGAAAAGAATTCTTTTGAAGGTTCTATTGTTATGCGGCAAAGGCAGATTTCCGCTGTTAACGCTTCCGACAATTTGGCGGTTGTGCTGGAATCGTTTGATACTTTGAACGAGGATGGAGTGATTGTGCAGGGGCTGCGTGTTCTGCAAGCCGGCGCAGAGAACGATGTTACGGTAAAAGAGGGACTGCGCTTTGATTGTTCCCACGGAGACGCTATTCGCTATCAGACCAATGGCTCCGGAGAAGCGGTGCTTATGGAGCGTTGGGCGCATAACAATGCCGGTACTGTGGAGTGGGACAAACGCACTACCAATTTTTCCTATACACAGAATAGCCGCATTATCTATGCAATCCCTGAGGAAATAAAAAACGGTGTTATGAAGATAACGATTTATGACACTGCTACCGATGAAGTCATTGGTACGGAATACTTTTTGCTGAGTCCTTTCAAATATTACTTGGTGGATTGCGCTGCAAGGGAGAATAATCAGGTTTTTGCAGCAGATTCAAACGCAATCAGGGATAGACAGTCTTTTCCGAACAACTATTCCAAGCTGCTTATTCACACAATGAAAGGCGACGGAAAAACAATAGTAATTTACAATAACTGGGAGGGTAGGTAAGAGATATGAAATACTGCAGAAAGTTAGCCGCAATACTTTTAAGTTTGATTGCTGTTCTTAATTTCGGAATTGTCGGCGCGTCAGAGGATACCATCGTTGTAAAACTGAACGGGGAGGCGCTGCTTTCCGACCAATCCGCGATAGCGGTTGACAATATCGCTATGGTTCCCTTACGCGCGGTTTTTGAAAAACTCGGAGCAACGGTGGAGTGGAAAGAGGAAACAGAAACTGTTATCTGCAATCATGATGATGTTCAAATTGAATTGACTTCGGACAGTGATGCTGTATACATAGGTGAATCTGAGGTCAAGTTGGACGTCTCCCCGATGATTATTGATGGCAGAATGTTGATTCCAGCGGATTTTATCAGTGAGTTTTTTCACTGCAAGGTGGAATATGATGAGACGGTAGGAGTAGTTACCATTGACGAAAAGGTTGATTATCTTCCGGAGGTTGCGCCGGTGGGAGAGATGCCTACCAAGGAGCAGATAGACGCGTATATCCGGCAAGTCTTTGCAGAGTCAACTGCGACCAGCCCTAAGCTGACCGAGGAGGAGCGTATACAGGACACCCTGCCCTATAAAGTTATCAGCGACGGAGAGGTTGACTTTTATCCTACAGCGGATACTTACGCGCAGGGCGGAACATCAAGCGCAACCATACATGGCTCAGAGACAGTGATTGCCTACAAGAATTATTCGGGAACAAATATGGACACCGCGCGCAAAGCTTTTTTGAAATTTGATCTTTCCGCTTATCCGCATAATGCGGTACACAGCGCAGTTTTAGAACTGCGTACCAGTTATATTCAGGACGGAATTGTTACCGAAACAGCCGTACAGGAGGTTAGCGATTTAAGTTGGACGGAGGATACGCTTTGCTGGAATAATATGCCGACGCCGGAGAGTAAGGTTTTGGGAAAGGTGTTGCAGGCGGATACCGTTTGTATGCCGGTCAAAATAGACTTGACGGAGTTTATAAACGGCTGCTTGGCATCGGGAAAAACCGAGTTTTCCATATGTGTTCAGGATTCGGGCAACAAAAACGGCAGAACGGAATTCTCAAGTCGGGAAGGCGCTGTGCCGCCGACACTGAAGTTGAAATTGTCAGCGGAAGAAGAGGGGAGCGCTCCGACAGAAACCGAGAGAAAATATGATTATATCACTATGGAGACCAGAAGAACCAGTACTCCAAGGACAGGGAGTTATCAGCCGGTGCAGTCAAGAGTACTGGCGTCGCTGAGAGATTTTACGCCCAGAGACACCAAACCCGAATTGTCTCAATATGGCGGTGACCTAAGCCGCAAGGATATTGCAACAGGCTTTTTCTATGTGAAAAAGATAGGAGACCGCTGGTGGATGGTTGACCCTGAAGGCTATTTAGTGATGAACATGGCAATGGTGAATTTGCAATACGGTGTAACAGAGAACGAAAAAATAGGACAGGAGAAGGTATACGGGGATAATGACGCATGGGCAGAGGGCGCCACACAGCTGGTGAAGGATGAATTGGGATTTAACGCCGCAGGCGCTTGGTCCAATGATGCAATTTTGAGGACGGTAGAAAATCCGATTTCATATACAAAGCTTATCTACTTTGTTACCGGATATGGGGATGAAATCGGCAACACCTATCAGGATAATGGGCATAAGAGCTTTAATAATAATGTAATGCCGGTTTTCGACCCCGGCTTTGAGGTGTTTTGTGATAAACTGGCGGCAACCAATATCGCGCCGCTGAAGGATGACCCCTACCTGATAGGGTGGTTTTCCGATAATGAGTTGCCTATTGATTATAACCTTTTGGATAAGTATCTGAAAGCGGACGCGACGAACCCGGTATATGTTTACGCGTATGAGACGGCGTGGGAATGGCTGCGGCAGCGCCGCGGCGAGGATGCTACCACGGCAGATATTACGGGACGTGACCGTATGGATTTTTTGGAGTTTGTGTATGACAGATATGCGCAGGTGGTATCACGGTCTATCAAGAGATATGACCCGAATCATATGTATATCGGTTCGCGCCTGCTCAGCGCGTCAAAAATGCTTGAGGGTATACACAAGGCTATGGGACGATATTGTGATGTGGTTTCGTTGAATTATTATTCGCAATGGGAGGCAAATGTGGATTTGCTTCGGGAATTGGAAAGCTGGAGTAATAAGCCGATTGTATTGACTGAGTTTTATACAAAGGGTGACGATTCAGGAATGGGGAATACATCGGGTGCAGGTTGGATGGTTAAGACGCAGAATGACAGAGGTCTTCATTATGAGCAATTCGTTTTGGGTTGTTTGGAATCTAAGACCTGTGTCGGCTGGCATTGGTTCCGATACAAGGATAATGACCCCAATGACCCTAATTCCGACCCGTCCAATGTAGACGGCAACAAGGGTATTATTAATACGTCATTTGAAGTATACACTGATTTAACAGACAGGATGCGTGTGATGAATTACAACGTATATGATTTGATTGATTATTTTGATGGTGAGCCTTGAAAGGAGCCGGGAGAAACGGGCGGTGATGATGAACTGCAAATACTCAGCTTTACCGTGACGAACGGTAAGGCTGAGTATAACATACAGATTCCATCTCATACAGAGGAAGGAGATAGATTGTATGTTACTTTGTATGACGGTATAACAGGTGAATTAAAGGAAGTACATTGCGACAGCGTGACAGGGGGATTTGATGTAAATGAAAGAGAACCGTTCCTGCTTGTCGCTATGCTGTGGGACGGCAGTCAAAGGCCGCGCTGCGTTAAAAAAACAGCTCATTATATGACTTCCAAAATAGTTCAATAAAGAATGACAGCAGAATGGAGATATAAAGATATGAAATTAAATACAGAGCAAATCCGGACAATCACACATGGGGCGGAATATGTTACAGAGACAGATGAGGGAAGAGTGAAATTTCATCGTTTTACAGCTGAGCAGGAACAGGTATATAAGGAGTGCGGCAACGCCGACTTTTTTCAAAAAACTTTTTCGACTGCGGGAGTTCAGCTTGTCTTTCGTACCGACAGTGAAACGCTTTTTCTAAAGGTTAAGACAGAAAAATCAAGTTCCCGCACCTTTTTCTCACATGACGTTTTGGTAAACGGCAAGAGAATCGGAAGTCTGGATAATTTTTCAGACCGTCCGTTGCCGCAGAATTATATCAATGCGTCTTTTCCTATGGGCGTGTTTTCCAAGCAATTTGACATTGGAGCGGGTGAGAAAGAAGTAAGGATTTTATTCCCTTTCTCGGTGGTTTCCGAGGTGGAGGAGCTTTCTCTTTCGGAGGGGGCGACGGTTGAGCCGCTGAAACCGGAAAAAAGGATTGTGTTTTTTGGCGATTCCATTACACACGGTTATGACGCAGTACATGTTGAAAACCGCTATGCGGCGAAAGTGGCGTCAGCCTTGCACGCTGAGGAGTTCAATAAGGGAATCGGCGGCGAGTTCTTTTATCCGCCGCTTGCTGAGGCAAAGGAGCCGTTTGAGCCTGATTATATTGTTGTCGCTTACGGAACCAATGATTGGAGCCAACGTAGTCGCGAAAGATTCGAGGAGAATTGTCCGAAGTTTTACGCCGCGCTTGCGCGTAATTATCCGAACAGTAAAATCTTTGCTCTCACGCCGATTTGGAGAAAGGACCATTTGGAACACCGCGACTTTGGGAGCTTCTTTGATGTGGAAAAAATTATTCGGAGCATTGCGGAGAAACATGAAAACATTATTTGTATATCCGGCTGGGATTTTGTGCCGAAGGACGAGAAATATTTTTCAGATTTAAGACTGCACCCGAATGATGCCGGTTTCGCGTTTTATGCGGATAATTTGGTAAAAGCAATCAAAGAAAGTGCAGATGTTTTCTGCTAAACAGGAGACGAAGCAGCGTATTTTAATTAGCGTTGAAAATAAATCAGAGATATGGTGAAATTGGAAAGGTATGATAACAGTGCGTGAAAAAATACTGTTTGACGATAACTGGATGTTCCATCGGGGAGACATAGAACTACCGTTGCCGACGGATAAGGGACCGATTTACGCGCAGTCTAAGACGGAGCGTATGCTGTGGGGACCGGCTGCGCGGAAATACAGCGGATGTCCCGATGATTTTAATACTTTGCGCGACCACGAAATTCGGAGTGACAAGTGGGAGTGGGTAACCTTGCCGCATGATTATGTGATTTTGCAGAAACCCTCTTGTGATGAAAATAATGCGCTTGGTTATTTCAAATATGAAAACGCGTGGTATCGGAAAACATTTTTCCTGCATGAAGATGATATTGGCAGGCGAATAACTCTGCTGTTTGATGGCGTGGCGTCCCATGCCACGGTTTACCTCAACGGATGCCTGATGAAGCATAATTTCTGCGGTTACAACAGCTTTGAAGTGGATATTTCAGATGTGGTAAAGTTCGGCGAGGGTGAGGACAACGAAAATGTTCTTGCCGTGTATGTGGAAACGGACAGCCACGAGGGCTGGTGGTATGAGGGCGGTGGAATTTACCGCCATGTCTGGTTGAATAAGACGGACGCGGTTGCCGTTGACCTCTGGGGCGTTTATGCCATGCCTCAGCTTGCGCCCGACGGCAAGTGGGATGTGAATGTTGAAACCACGATTGTCAACGACAGGTACGAGGATGTTACCGCTAAGGCTGTCACGACATTTTATGACGCAGATAAAAAAGTACTTGCAAAGCTGGAGGGAAGCGTGGAAATTTCTCTGCGGGAAAAAGGAATTGCAAAGTATAGCGCCGGAATTGAAAATCCTGTTTTGTGGGATTTGGACAATCCGTATTTGTACACGGTCGAAACGAAAATTTTTGTAAACGGTGAGGAATGTGACTGTTATGAAACGCGCACGGGTTTCCGCAACTTTGTGTTGGACGCGGACAAGGGGCTGTTTCTCAACGGAAAGCATGTGAAAATTAAAGGTGTGTGCGCGCATCAGGACTGTGGACTGACCGGCAAGGCGGTTCCTGATAACATTCACAGGTATAAAATAGAGCTGATAAAAGAAATGGGCGCAAACGGTTATCGTACCAGCCATTATCCACAGACCGAGGCGATTATGGACGCGCTGGACGAATTGGGCTTTATCGTGATGGACGAGACACGTTGGTTTGAATCCACGGATGAGGGCAAACAGCAGCTTGAAATGCTTGTCAAGCGTGACCGCAACCGCCCGTCCGTATTGTTTTGGTCGGTGGGCAATGAGGAACCGCATCACATTACCGAAGAGGGGCGAAGAATTTGTAAAAACCTAATGGCGCTTGTGCGAAAGCTGGATAACACGCGATATGTAATGACGGCAGTGTCCAACGACCCTGATGTTGCCACAGTTTATGATGAGTTAGACGCAATCGGCATTAATTACAATTTGGACAAATATGATAAGATTCATGAAAAATATCCGAATAAGTCGATATTTTCCTCCGAGTGCTGCGCCACGGGCAGTACGCGCGGTTGGTATGAGGACGATTGCGCAGAACGCGCATTTATGAGTGCATATGACAAGGACACCACAAATTGGTTTGTGGGACGTGAGAAAACGTGGAAGTTTATGTGTGAGCGCGAATGGGTATTGGGCGAATACCAGTGGATTGCCTTTGAACACAGGGGCGAAACTGTGTGGCCGCGCCTGTGCTCGCAATCTGGAGCGATAGATTTGTTTTTGCAGAAGAAGGACGCTTTTTACCAGAATCAGTCACACTGGATAGAGGATAAACCGATGGTTCATCTGCTTCCGCACTGGAATTTTGATGGGCGCGAGGGTGAGAAGATTAAGGTTGTGGCTTATACTAACTGCGAGGAACTGGAATTGTATCTGAACGGCGCGAGCCTTGGGAAACAGCAGATAGAACGTTACGGTCACGGAGAATGGATTGTGCCGTACGAGGCGGGAACGTTGACAGTGGAGGCGCGAAACGGCGGAGAAACCGTTTGCACCGACATCCGTGAAACCACAGGCAGAGCGGAAAAGCTAAACCTACGTTTGGAAAACAAAGTGGAAGCAAACGGCAAAGATATTGCAATCATCACCTGTACCTGCACCGATGAAAAAGGGCGTGAGGTTCCTGACGCAGCGCCCTTTGTGAGCTTTTTTGCAAATAAACTTGGGCGCGTGGTTGGAACAGGTTCGGATATTACAGACCACAATCCGGTAAATTTGCCCGACCGCAAAATGCGTGCGGGACGAATTACGGCGGCGGTTCAGGTCGGAGAAGAAAGCGGGGAATTAAAAGTTTACGCCACGGCGGAAGGAATGAAAGACGCAGTACTTACGATACCGTTGAAGTGAGGCTTTTTGTATGGGGTTAAGGTGAAATGGCGTTGATAATAAGTTACAATCATAACCACCAGTTTACTGGTGGTTATGATTTGGTGCAAAGCAGGGCTTTTGGTACACAAATTCAAAGACAAGTTCAAATTTGATTCGGCTGCATTTCTTGGCTATCGGTTATGCCAAAAAGCCAATGGCTCTGCCCTTGTCCTCTTTTGAAACAACAGAGGAAAGTTCCAAATCTTCTTTCTGCAAACGGAATAACATTTCTTTTTTCTCCGCATCGCAAAAACCTTCCCGAACCAGTCTGGATGACTGCCGCATAATCGATTGCTCCAGTACGTTGCGGGCAAACCTGCCATTGCCGAAATTCGGAACACTCTCTGCCTGCGCAAACAATTTCAGCGCAGCCTTTTCGCCGGCATGGGTGATGGAATAGCCCCTTTCGCTCATCATCAGTTTAAAAATCTGCATCAGCTCGTCTGAGGTGTAATCCGGAAAGTTGATATGAAAGGCGATACGGCTCTTCAGACCTTCATTTTTCTCCATAAATTCCTTCATTTTATCGGGATAGCCCGCGAATATCACAATTACATCATCCCTGTGATTTTCCATTTCCTGAACGATAGTATTTATCGCTTCGTCCGCAAAGCTGCCTGTGTCATCTACCAGAGAATAGGCCTCGTCAATAAACAAAATACCGCCCTGTGCCTGCCTGAATTTTTGTTTGACCTGGGGCGCAGTCCAGCCGACAAATTTTCCAATCAAATCCGCTCTGCCGCATTCCACAAAACTTTCGTTTTCCAGTACGCCCTCCTTATTCAAAATTTCGGCAACCAGTCTTGCGACGGTGGTTTTCGCGCTGCCGGGATTACCGGTAAAAATCATATGCCTTGACTGGGAGAAATCACTTGTCATATATCCATTTCTGAGTTTTTGCATTTTATATGCGCAAATTATATTGTCAATTACCCCTTTTACCTCATTCAGTCCTACCATATTCATCAGTTTCTCGTACGCGTCGGATTTTGATTCGTCTTTTTGTTCCACTTTCAGATTCTGTTTGCGATACTCGGTGTAAATTTTGTCTTTGAGGCTATTTTTTGTCCAGTTGTTAAACATACGGCGTACTTCGGACGCTTTATATTTTTCCTTATCAAACACGATATCGTCACTGCTGAACTGTGCTAACTTGCTTTTATTCATCAGATAATCCATATATTTTTGCGCCGTTTCTTTTGTTCCGCTTCCTTCCTGAATGTCAATAATATCAATATCGTCCGCAACCGCGCTTGTGAACTTTTTTGCCAATCCCTGCATTTTGGTGATTTCAACAAAAATAACAAGGACATCAGAGGCATACTTTTTTATCAGTGACGCAAAAAATTCTATTACCTGCTCATACGCGGATGCATAATTGCTGTCGCCGGCCTCATGTGCCGCAAGCTCAATAACAACCGTCCCGCCCATGGCGTGATAAAAAAGGTTTCTCATATCGACCTCGTCATAACAGTGAGGTGTAATTTTATTTATTCTGTCAATTCTCCTCCCCTTTAGTCTGCCGTTGCAATACAAGCACCGCGTGAGCAGTTCTGCCTGCTCAAAGGCTGTGTTTGCTTCGTCCGCGCTGATTTTGTAGTGAACGGGATGTCCATAGAACGCCTTCGGATGATTGTCCGAATATATTCTTTTCAGCTCCTCTGTAAAATCTCCGCTCGCCATAAGTTCCTCGGCTTTACTGACAGCATCCTGATAGGAAAGTTTGTCAGTTGAAATAATGGATTGCCGCACCTGATAAGTATTATTATCGGTATAATCGAATTTCAGCTTTCTGGACAGATTCCGCACAATCCGTGCGTAGTTCATATCCGCAATATGTTCAATTCGGTTTTCAAAACAGTCAACGGTGATTTCAGTCTTTTTTATCTTGATTTTTTGGTTGGCAAACGCTTGCAATATACTTTTAATATCATCATTGACAGCCGAAGCGTCTGTATACGGATACCCTGCTACCGCCGTGACAGCATTGGGCGTATATTCAGAAAAAAGCAGTACCGTACCTTCTCTTTCGCCAACCTGTTTTGCCGCGCCATCGTTGAGCTTGCGCAGAAGGCTCCTTTCCTTATCTTCCTTTATGCTTGCCGCCGAACATTTTTCCGCTATCGCATTTGTAATTTCTTCGGTTATACCAATTGACAATTCATAATACAGCATAGTTTGTACCTCCGTTTTTCGTTATCTTATGACAATATATTACCATATCAGATATACAAAAAAATGTACATGTTAAGGAAAAGAGAAAAGATTATTTCATGAACAGAGCCGGCAAAAACGGATAACAAAAAAATCTCCTAAGATGTATATACTTTAAACGATAAAATTCTCCCAATCTGTAATTATTGTTTTTATAAAAAATAAGGTCTTAATATATAATGTGCTATGATAGGAACAGCCCTAAAATCAACACACATTTTATAAGGAGGAAACGATTATGTCATTAAAATTTGAAAACAAAGAAACACTGGAAAAAATGAGAATCAAGGCGGAGGTATATTCTGTTTGTATGCAGAATACGTCCGTGGAAATAGGAGATGTGTTTGGTGGAGTTCGCCTTGCCAAAAATTGTACGAAATTTGATTTTTCTAACCAAAAGGTATGTGTTCATGGTATTGCTTATGAAGACGAGTTGCTTGTCAGCGCGAAAGAACAAAGATATTTCTTCACTCTCGGAGAGGGGTGGGGCGTGAAGGACGGCTATCTGTATGGCGTGAGCCTTTGCAGATTTATGGATTTCGGGCGATCCGTTACACGGGAGGAAATTCGCAAAATGGTAGAGAAGCCACTCAAAAAACAGGGTGTGTACGCCCGTATGGGTGAAGCTATGGAAAAAGAACGAATGAAAGCTATTTTAAAGGTCATGAATCACACTGAGAAAGGAGAGCTTTTATGACAAACAAGAAAAAAATAAAACTTAGGGAACAAAAAGAAATCGTGCCGTTTATTATGGCGGTTTTCAAGGGCGCAAACATTAACGAACGATGGAACGGGGCGGCAATTATCACGCACTTTTTTGAGGATTTGTGTGATAAACACTTTGATTTTTTCAGCCCTAATACTTTCACATATTGCAAAAATCAATATGCCAAAATTAAAACTTTAATCTATTTTGGAGCTGATACAAGCGAAGTATTTCAAAAAAATATTTACAAAAAGCTGCTCTTCGGGCTTTGCGCGCAAATGACGCAAATTCTTCTAATGCTGAGCTGCGGCAGTTTGTTAAATAAAATTACCGGCTATCGCCGTGAGTTGTTGAAAGCCTTTCAGCAGGAATTGATAAATACCGCTCGTTCCATCTCAAAATTGCAGCCGCCCGAGCATACGGAAAAACACATTGCCGACGTAAGCGAGCTTTTCGGAAATGTAGAGGGTGTTGATATGTATTATCAATGCAATTCGATGAACTATGATTCCATTATCATTTCTGCTACCAATAAATTGATTTTACTCAGCGCTTTATTAGGTAGCAAAACGGCACGACAAGAAATGACGAGTTGGCGTTATGAAGCGCTGAAAAGTATCCGGCAATTCATTATCGGCGCACATCAGGTTATTGTTGATACAAAATTGACCGCGGGCATAGATAAGACCCCGGATTGGTTTTGCATAAGCAAAGAGTATATAGATAAGTTAAAAGAAGCTTCCGCTCCGAAATTTAAAAGAGAGTTTACGGAGGAAGATATGAAACACCTCTACGATATAAATGATATATTGGAAGAGGATTTAGGATTGGACGAATAACTGCAATTGGTTGAAATTTAGGGCAAAATAATTTATAATGATAGTACAACATTACGGTGAGAGGAAGGGACACTATGGATTTATCTAAAATATCAACTACCCAGCTTGTGGAGGAATTATCAAAAAGAGAGGGTGTTGAAAAAATGACGGTCGCGCCTTATGAAGCGTGTACGATTACCGTAGGCAACAAGAAAATCAATGACGACGGCGGACCTGCAATTATATTGAGAATTATAGATTGAATGAAGATTCACTGTAAAATTATTTATTGTTTAATTTAAGAGAGGAAAAAGAAATGAAAGAAAAAAGAATTACAAAGCGTGAATTTTTTGAAAGAAAAGCAGAAGAAGTTGGGAATGATCTGCTTGGCAAAATTATTTGCTGTAAAGGCGATGAACAAGTGTATCAGATTACAGAAACAGAAGCCTACTATCATGATGAACGAGATAAGAATGGAAAATATTTTTGTTATGGTGTTAAAGATGATACGGGCGAAAATAGTAAGACTTGTGCTACGATCCCATTATTCCGAAATCCGGGGACATGGTGTATCTATGGCGGTCAACTATTGTTATCCGTTACAAGTAGCAAATTTTCGGACAATGTGTTAATCAAGGAGATAAAAGCGCCGGATGGTACAGTGTATAAAACAGATAAGATTGCAAAAAAATTACGGTTATATCAAAAGGATTTGAAATCAAATTATTGGAATTTTCATGGATGTGATTCTTTGTCTGACGAGGCGGTTCTATATTTAACGGAAGGACAAGATGTACCGAGCAAGAAATCTAAAACTAAAAAAAGAGTTAATATAAATAATGACAAAGAATACAATTTCAAGATTGATGGGGAATGATAAATGCTCTATTTCTCATCACTTTTAAAAACCAACGCTACATATCAGCCTGCGGCGGACAACTTGTTCGCCGCGCTTGATTTATTTCATATAAAATATAAATTTATATGGAATACAAAAGACATATGGCTGCGTGATTTCATGCCGATACAACGGTGTGACGGAAAATATATTTCTTTTCGTTACGAGCCATCGTACTTAAAACATTATTCCGAATTGCGCACCGATTTTAAGAGGGATATTGGCGGTAATTTTCTTAACGGTGAGATTTTGTATTCTAACATCAACTTAGACGGCGGAAATGTTGTATTCTCTCCATCCAAAAGGCGGGCAATTATCAGTGACAGAGTGTTTTTGGAAAATCCAAAATGGGAAGAAAACGCGCTTACTCGTGAATTGGAACGCATTTTACAAGCGAAAGTTTTTATCATTCCGTCACTAAAATCCGATATGACAGGTCATGCAGACGGTATGGTACGATTTATAGATGAAAACACCTGTATAGGCAATCGAACGGAATATAAAAACGGTTTGGAACAAAAAATAAAAAGAACTCTAAAAAAGCACGGAATAAAAGTAATTGATTTTCCGTATGTACCTGCCCACGGTATGAACGCAGTTGGATGTTATCTGAATTTTCTGGAAACCGATGACGTTATTTTTTTGCCCGTTTTCGGGATAACGGAGGATGAAGAAGCAATAAAGGCGGCGAATATTCTCTTCCCAACCAAGCGCATTGCCCCGATTTTTATAAAAGAAATCGCAAAAGATGGCGGTTGTCTGAATTGTATCAGTTGGAATGATGATTAGAATGATATTAAACCGATATAATGTGTTTTGTTACGAAACGCTTAGAATTAAAAAAATAGCAAATACAGATGTGTATAACGATAAAAACCGTAATTGCTATAAACTGTTTTTTGAGGGGAATATTTAGAATACCGTTTTTGAGTTTAAAAAATAAGCTTACCGCCGATTGACGGTAAGCTTTAAATTTTGTATCTATTCACGCACTTCAATCATTTTTCGCAGTTGCTCACACTCCTCTCGGCAAGCTTTAAGTGGTTTGGCATACTTATTCTCTGATGTGATTTCTGCGCTCAATTGTATCAGTTGCTGCTCCATTGCCGATATGCTATCCTCGATTTTCTGAACGGTTTTCGCGTATGTTTTCATAAAGTTTATAATTCTTTGCATATTTCCGCCCGGCTTATCGCCCATCTCGACAATATGGCTTACCTCGTTCCGTTCAAGTATAATGTAGGGGTTATCCTTTGTTTGATATTTGGGCAGCGAAACCGAAAATTCCAAATACTCAAAAAGCACTTTGGGAGCGTCCGAAAACAGAACGTCATTTGTGATAACCTTCCGATACTGCTTTGCCTTCTCTAAAATCTCTTTGCCGGTAAATCCGGCAAGAAACGCTTCGTTCTGCAAAGCGTTTTGCAAGCGCTCCTTTGTTTGCGGAATTTTCTTTTCCAAATCAGTCTTTTTCTGATACAGCATCTCCTGTGTCTCTTTTTCCTTAGCGCAAAGGATATTCAGATTTCTCAACTCGTTTTCCTTTTCTGCCAGCTTTTTCATTAAAGGTTCCGCAAGCGCCAGAGCCTTCACCTCGCCATAGCTTAAAACATTGTTTTCCAGATCGGTGGCGCTCCTTTCATACGAACTGCCCGTCAAAAACTGCGAAATAAACCGCTGTTTTGTCTCCAGCACCTGCCACGCGTACGAATCAAAGCTGCCTTCGGCAATATACCTCAGTATCATGATCTCCTTGTTTTCGTTGCCGCGTCTTAATATTCTGCCCTCTCTCTGCACCATATCGGCGGGGCGCCATGGCACATCCAGATGGTGAATCGCCTTTAACCTTGTCTGTACATTCGCGCCGATTCCCAGCTTGAAAGTGGAACCTATCAGCACGCGCACAATTCCTTTATTCACGTTCTCATATAATTTCAGCCGTGTGCTTTCTGTTCTGCAGGTATGGATAAACGCAATTTCTTTTTCGGGAATGCCCCGGTCAATCAGCCGCCGTTTTAGCTCCTGATATACGCTGTACTTCTCTTTTTTAGGAGTGGAATAGTCACAGAATACAAGCTGTGAACATCCCTCATATTTTTGATAGGTATCCCAAACATTATTGACGCATTGGTATATCTTGGAAGTTTTGCCGTAAACCTGTTCTCTCCCGACAAGCGTCAGGTCGAGCGCTGCCTTTCTGCCATCGGTACACACTTTCAGCATATTATCATATCCCCGGTCGATTTTGCCGCTCCGTATCTCCTCCGTCCTTTCACACAGCGTTTTCATATAATCTGAAAGATTTTTGTTCTTTGGTATGATAACATTTTGGCGGTCAGACACTTCGGGCAGTCCGTCCGTGTTATCCATCGCGTGGAAAATCGCTGTTTGCGCAAACATCTTTGACAATTCTGGCAAGTTGTAGAATTTCGCAAATCTTCTGACAATTCTGAATTTTGATGTATCCACATCAACTTCGCACAATTGTTCGGGCTGGGCAAAGGTTTTTACCCAATTGTCAAATATGTCGAGCTTTCTCTCGTGCAGCTCGTCATATTGCAAATACATCTGCATCGTGTATACGTCTGAAATGGAATTACACAGAGGCGTGCCTGTCGCAAAAACCGCACCCCCTCCGTTTTGCTGTACACACCGCACCTTTTGCAGCATATTGAGGCATTTGGACGAACCTGTTGTATTAATCCCTCTCAAATTTTTCAGATTGGTTTTGATACGTATGTTTTTATAATTGTGCGCTTCGTCAAGAAAAATCGTATCAACTTCCAGCTTGTCAAAGGTAATCGCATCCGGTCGAGCGTCAGCGCTTTCCATCAGCTCCGCCGCAAGCTTTTTTACGTATTCTATTTGGCGGTTCAGCGGTACTTTTCCCCAAATATAGTGATGGCTCTGCCGCAGGCTTTGAATCGCAGCGTTAATATTATTCAGCTTACTCTGCATATCGTTTGTGATATACTCCAGCGACAGCGGAATCATTTCAAAACAGCTGTACGCAATAATAATGCCGTCATAATCGCCGTCGCGAATTTGAGTCAGCACCTTGTCCCGCATTTTAGGTTTGAATGTTTTAGGTTCTATCGCGAGTACCTTGGCGTGGGGGTATAAATCAGTAAAAATCTTTTCCCATTGCCCGACAATATTATTTGGCACGACAAACATATTTTTTCTTGACATTCCCTCCTGCCGCATATTCATGGCGGCAGCTATCATGATAAAGGTTTTGCCCGCGCCCACATCGAAGGCGAGGAGGGTATTGCGAGTGGAAAGTATTTTCTGCACGGCGTCCTTTTGATAGTCGAACAGTTCAAAAGCCTTGCTCATTTTCGGAAAGCGGAGCGCGCTGCCGTCGTACTGTGTTTTTACAAATTTGCCAAACATATTGTTATATGCTTCTTCCACCTGCCAGCGTCTGTCCTCGTCCTGCCACAGCCATTCCTTAAAGGTATCAAGAATAATCTGCTTCTTTTCCAGTGCGGCAATCGTTTCTTTTTCATTATATTTTTTGTTGTCAAATATTTTAATTTCTCGTAAATTCAATATTGCGTCCATAATGTGTAAAGCGCTGTATCTTTCCGTCCCATATTTCACAGGCGGATGACACTCCGCAAAACCATCCAGTTGTTCAACATAGCGATATAATGACTTCCTCACGTGCCACGCGCCAGTCACAGGTTCGTAGGAAACATGGTTATATTTACGTTTTGGCAGATTTTCGCCATAGGAAAGGAATAGAATAAAATCATTGATGATATCCGCGCTTATCCACGGCACTCCCGGCACCGCCTCAATATCCTGATAGGTGATGTCATGCGGCGCCCGCACAATCGGCTTTGCCTGATATACCTCGTTTTTCTTCTCTTGTATTGTTCTTGCATGGTTGTACAGCTTAATCCATTCATCCAGCGTAATTTGCGAAAAGTCGCTCTCCGAAAGAGCGTCCACAATATCGGCGGCAGGCAGGTTCTGTAATTCGCTTTTGTTGTACACCGTGTAATCTGTTGCGTTATAAACCGAATAGTCGCGGGTCATCAATTCCTGCGCAATTTGCTTGCCGAGCGTTTCACCGTCCACCTGCGCGGCGATTTTGTCCGCGATATAACCCTTTTCTTTTTGCGCGAAAGAGGGTAGATTATTTTTGATGAGCAAATTTTTCAGCTCCAGCTTCCAAAGAATGGACAACTGACGGCGGCGGGACACGTTTTTATTCAGCCGCGCCTTTTTTTCCAGCTCAATACCACCTTCTGTGATATAGACAATCCCCCAATCGTCGGGGACTTTATCATAAGCAGACTTGATGTGTTTTCTGCTTACCACAATATAGTTCTCGTCAAAAAAGCGGGTATATGCTGCTGTTTGCGATTGCAGCCGTTCGTAGTTGTCGGCATCGCTTTTGATTTCAAACCCGATCAGCTTGTCCGTCACCGCCATCACATCGCAGATGGAAGAGCCTATGCTTTTTTCCTGATAAATTCGGACTTCTTGGTGAACCGACTTCAGGTATTCAATTAAAATGTTTCTGATTTCCTTATCATTCATAAACCGTTCACTCCCGTAACAATAATTTTCTTGTACATTATAGCAGAAGACATATACATTTTTTTGTACACGTTTTTCAGAGCGCGGTCTTGACAGCAATACGCAGGAAATGCTATACTTATAGCAGACTAAAGTCATGCGGAGTGATAAAATGGATTTTCATCTTTCAAAATCAAAATATTGTCAAGCTGTGCAGTGCCCCAAAATGCTTTGGCTTAACAAATATAAAAAAGAACAGTTCGACGATTCTGTTATGAATCAGGCAGTGATGGATACCGGCAGCATGGTTGGAGATTTGGCGATGGGGCTGTTTGGTGATTATACGGAAGTGCCTTACGGCGACTTGTCGAAAATGCTGCGTATAACGAATGAGCTTATCGAAAACGGTACTCAGATTATTGCGGAGGCATCCTTTTCGTATGACGGACTGTTTTGCAGTGTGGATATCCTGCGGAATTTAGGCGGGCGCAGAGTGGAATTATACGAGGTGAAAAGTTCCACCTCCGTTCACCCCATTTATTTTGATGATGCGGCATATCAGCAATATGTGCTGAAAGGGCTCGGCTTTCAAGTGGACAGAGTTTGCATTGTGCATATCAATAACCGGTATGTCCGACACGGCGCTCTTGACCTGAACGCATTGTTCCATATTGAGGATATTTCCGAAAATACATATGCGCGGCAACCTGAAGTTGCGAAGAAAGTTGAGTTTTTAAAAGAATATATGCGCCGTGCGGACGAGCCTGCAGACGGTATCGGCAGTCACTGCTTTGTACCGTATATGTGCGGTTTTTTCGGATATTGTACAAGGGACTTGCCCAAACCAAATGTATTCGATTTAGCAGGACTTTGGACATCCAAGAAACTGGAAAACTATCAAAATGGAGTAATTTCCTTTGCGGATTTGGAGAAATCGTCTGCGCTGTCTCCGAGATATCGGCAGCAAGTGGAATTTGAGGTTCATGATTTACCCTCTTATATTGAGCAAGAGCCTATTCGAGATTTTTTGGACGCGCTTACCTATCCGCTGTATTTTCTGGATTTTGAAACCTTTCAGCCTGCTGTGCCGCTGTTTGATAACTCGCATCCCTATGAGCAGATACCATTTCAGTATTCGCTGCATTATATAGAGGAGGAAGGAGGAGAGCTGAAACATAAGGAGTTCCTTGCCTATCCGGGAGGTGATCCGCGCAGAGCGCTTGCCGAACAGTTGTGCAAGGATATTCCCTGTGACGTTTGTACCACCGCCTATAATATGAGCTTTGAAAAATCCAGAATTCAAGAGTTGGCAAAGCTATTCCCTGATTTATCAGAGCACCTGCGCAACATTAACAGTAATATGTGGGATTTGATGCTGCCGTTTCAGAAAAGATATTATTATACGCGGACAATGCATGGTTCCTATTCCATCAAATATGTTTTACCCGCGCTGTTTCCCGATGACCCCGCGCTGGATTATCATAATCTGGAAGGCGTACACAACGGCGGCGAGGCGTCAAATACTTTTCAGAAAATGGCGGATATGTCGCCTGACGAGCTGGAACGATGGCGAAAGCATTTACTGAATTACTGCGGCCTTGATACCTTTGCCATGGTAAAGGTATGGGAAAAATTGAACGAAGTTACCGGAAAACCGGTTACATGGAGGTGAAAATATGAAAAACGTTGGCTTGCTTACAGCAAAAGCTAACACACTATGTCTGCTTGAAATTTTAAAAAATTATTCGGATGCTGACAATATTTTGACCATGCAAGAGATTCTTCAGAAAATGTGGGAGATATATGAACTGGACATTGACCGGCGTACAGTTTACAGTTCGATTATTGTACTGCGTGAATTAGGATATGAAATTTCTGATTTTAAGGATAACGGCATGGGCTATTATTTGGGGGAACGTGAATTGGAACCGTCCGAGATTCGCCTACTGATGGACAGCGTTTATTCCAACCCCTCTGTTCCGCCACGGCAAACGGAGCACCTCATACGCAAAATACAGCAGTTTTTGCCTGTACATAAACGGAAAAACTATAAAAATTTGTCAGTGGTCCGCACAGCCAGAAAAACCTTGAACAAAGAGATGTTTTATAATATAGAAATTTTGGACAATGCCATTTCCGAAAAGAAAATGGTTGAATTTACTTATATGCAGTACACGGTTAATAAAACATTAGAACCGCGTCGTCAGCGCAAATATAAGGTCAGTCCTTATGCTATGGTGGTCACCAACGAGGCATATTACCTGCTTTGCTCCAATGCCGGTCATGATAATGTGTGCCACTACCGCATAGACAAAATAAAAAACATTCATCTGAGTGATGATGCCATCGTTCCGCCGCCAAAAGACTTTGATGTTGCAAAACATACGGACGAAAGTGTTTTGATGTATGGAGGCAAGTTTATCACAGCAACATTAAAATGTGATAACGAAATAATTGGCGATATCATTGATGAATTTGGACAGAATGTGAAAATGAGTGACAACGGGGATGGTAAAACTTTTACTGCAACAGTGAGAGGTTCGCTTTTGGGATTGCGTTTTTGGGCAACATGGTATTTGAACGGTGTGGAAGTTTTAACGCCTGAAGAATTGCGTGAGTCGGTGGTGGAACTGATTAAAAAAAATAAATACGGGATATAATCCGGAACTGCCTGAGTGGCATTATTCATAAAGGGAAGGGAGAACAGTAATGGATCGTATAATAAGATTAAATTTGAAAACAGACTGCGCCGACAGGGCAAAACTGATTGATTTTTGTCTAAATGGAGAAAAACAGTATTTGGCTATCGGGTGGAGCTATGTTCATGACAAACATAACATCCGCGACTACGAATCATATTACAACGCGGTACGCGGTGATGTAAAAAGAATCAATCATGCTCTTAATGTTTTTTGGGATGTGAATAATACAGATGCCGACAAGGAATTTAAGGACAGAAATAATTTATTCTGGACCAGAGATCTTGACGGAAATTATTGGATATGCAGCGCTTTGGAGAAAGCGTTACCAATGTATATTGCAGAAATGGATATTGGCGCTGTTCTTCCCGTAAAGGCTTTTAAGGTAGGCTTAAATGTTCCCGGGCAGATTAAAGCGTCATTTAACAGACCGAGGGGCGGTACTGCGGAAAGTATTTATGATACAACGATTATAGAATATTCAAAATATATCTATAACAAGCTGTCCAGAGAAAATACATACCGGTGGAGCAAAATGCAAGGGGATATACTGGACAATCTTCCGGCTTTTGAATTGGAGGAGCTCGTAATAGCATATCTTCAAATCGCAGAAGATTATTATGTTTTATCAAATTCTATCGCGAACAAATCGACAACCATAAAGATTGAATGTGAACTGAGATCAAGAGACCCGAGGAATAACAGAAAGGCGGTTGTGCAGGTTAAGGGCGGAAACTCAACAAGCATAAACGCAGTGGAGTATAAAGAATATGCCGATAAGGGATATATTGTATATTTATATGCCCCTCATATTGAAAATTTGGAACAGGTAAAGGACTGTATTGAGATTACAAGAGAAGCCCTGCGTTCTTTCTATAATGAATATACGGAAATTTTACCGGAATCAGTGACACGATGGAGCAACCTATTTGCCTGAGATTATACCTATTCCTTCACTCTCCAGACTAAGGCGAGCCGGAATATACGCGCAATTTTTTGTACATAAAGCCTGATATAATGTACTTATCAAATATTGATTGATGAGGTGTATTAGATTATGAACAGCGAACAAATGACCATGACAAACACAGATTAGCAGACGAGATTTCACAGTTGATAAAGCAAATGAAAACTCTGATTTTGCCGTAAGCTATCTAATTGACAAGAGGAGACTTTATAGGAGTCTCCTCTTGTCAGCCTATGAGCGCAACAATCTGATTGCCTGTCTAACATGTTCGTCCTGTAAGCCGCCGTGATCATTTTCAAATTCGGTACGCACAACACGGTCTTGTATACCTAATCCTTCATAATCCCACGGTTCATCATCTAAGATAATCCAGTTTTCAATTTGGTGCTTGGAAAGCCAGTCTAAAATCCCTTCCCCTCTCATTTTGCCGTAATCATCTGTTTTATCCATAACATATAGATGTTCTTTTCTCAGCTTTTTATCGAGATAATTACCAAATTCGTCTTGCTGCTCTTTGTACACTCTCTCCCAACCGCTTTTCCATGTCGAACACAATACCAATTTTGCATTTGTTACATCCACAATTAGTTTCAATCGGTTTACCTTATCGGCGTCTATTCCCACATAATTGCCGCAATGTGATACGGAACTTTGGCAGTTGAGCACACCGTCTACGTCCAAAAAAATAATCTTCATATTTATAATCATTCCTTTTACTGTGGGTAAGGCAGAAAACTTAGTCAGCCTTTTTCTGATATTTTGTGATAAAGTCATTAACAATGCTTTCAAAGTTAATCTGATACTCTTTTTTGTCACAATTCTCGTAAATATATTGCTCGAGTGCGGTCCCTTTTTTGCTGTTGCCGTTCAAAAACTCACTAATTATTCTAAATTCAAATTCCGCTTCTGTTTCCTCTGAACTTAATTTCTGAATTCGGTAAAGCGGCGAAATGCAAGGATATACCCTTCGGTTTTTAAACAGGGGACCGTGCTTGAGTGCGCCGAGGGCATATTTGCCGTTCTCTTTCAGATAAAGAGCTTGCAGGCTGCAGCAATCCGTATTATCTCCTGTATCCACAATCAGTACATTTTTCGGCATGGCAAACGGGCGGCAATCCACCCGAACAATATCACCGGCTCGGTACGGAACAGGTAAATTCAAGTCAGGATTTATCCAATACTCCATATGATACTCATGTCTGTTATATACATAGCATATTTTTCCGTTTGCGGAAATCAGCCAATCTGTTGTCTCTGTAAAATGTTCGTTATCTTCTTTGACCCATTTCTCCAGTACATACCAGCAGGGCAAATTATCCGCAGCTTCCCGACCATTCGGCTCGTACTCTGATTGAATATACTGCACTGCCTTTTCACAATCCAAGAAAGGGATTGTTTCAAATAATACACAATCCCCGTCTTTCTCATCTCTGTAATATCCGGACAGCAAAAACAGTTCGCCCGGTTTGAGTGTCAATTCCTCAACAGCATGATGTAGATTCTCTGCGTGCTCCGCAAAACTAATATGATTTTCACTTTTTGCGGCAATGCCCTTTTCGTTTTTAGCAAGCACTTCCATGATTTCCGATTTGCGTGTCAAGGGCAGTTCTGCACCTAATATCATATCGGCAATTTGAAATTGACTTAGTTTGGCACTGTGCGCGATTAAATAGTCCCGCATGTCCGTTGAGGGTATTACTTCAGTGATTATTTTATCAATGTTCATATCAAATTGCACCTCTCTCAGCTTGTATGACAACTGTAATGCGCTGAACCATCTGCCTTTACTGACACAGAAATTATTCCGTTTTCTTCGGTCAGTTCAAACTTTTTAACAGCCCATTCCTTTAAATTTTGTGCGACAAGCTGCGGATGCGCAAAAATTATAGCTTTGCCGCCGTGAATTTCCACTCTTCCTCTTGGGTAATAATCAAACGGCTTTCTGCCTGTCACCTTTTTGGAAAGCGTTTGCCACACCGCCTTGTGCTGAAAGTTTTGACCATTTTTTGAGCGCATAACAGCAGGGATTTCTTCAAGCGGAATACCCTCCGAATCGCAATCTACCATAAACGCAAGATATTTTTCTTCAATTTTCCAAAATACCCCTTTCTTAAAAACCATAAAATTCCTTTCTGACTTTTTCGGGTAAAGCTTCTTTAGTCACCTGTGAATAAACGGCAATCTGTTTTTCCGTTGTACTGCCGTCTTTTTTTGTCAAAATTGCTTTCAATGCAATATTAAGTCTGATGCCGCCTTCCGATACATCATCATGACTGAGATCCGCAATATGAATACCGTCCTGCGCTGTCGAAACGCTCATCAAATACTTCCCGTTAACAATAATGGGAAAATTAGCACAAAATCTTGTTTCTATGCGATAACCGTCTTTACTTGGAATAATCGTGCGATTATTCATAAAATCATAAAAAATTGCGCCATCTGAAATATATCCGTCATAACGAAAAATCGGCTTGCGTTCCAAGTCTTTTTGCTGTTGCGGCTCGCGCCAAAGCAAATTTCCGCTGCGGCGTTCTAAAATATAACAATATTTTGCATCCTCCGCGAAAAGATATCCGTGCTCCTGTCTGACTTCATGAAAGCTCCAAACCATTTGTGTAGTTTCGTTATAATATTTCACCTCATCAGGTTTGGAAAAAATTAAATCACAGAAATCGTCGGCACTAAAGGTGTCCATCGTGTCATATTCGCACGCGGCGATCCACTCGGGGGGAATATCAGAGCTTTCATTTATCCTGACCGCGCCGATTTTCCCGTCTTTATGAACCGCAAACAAGCCTCCTTTTCCATATAGAAAAAGATTGTCATAGATACACGGAAGGAGAACCTTTCCGCTCGGAAGATGGCGGATGCCGTACCGACCTGCCTTTTGCTCGATTTTTAAGTCATTCGGCATATATTTTTTTGATAATTCCTGTGCACGTAAATTCATACTAATTTTTCTCCTTTATGCTTCCTATAGTTTCATCAAGTTTTTCTGACATACTTTTCGCAGTGATATTTGCGCATCAGCTCGGCAAGCTTTTCGGACTCCGCCCGGAATTCTTTATTGTTCGGGTCAATTTGCAGTACATAATTAACTTTGCCTTGCAGATAAAAAAGATATTTGAATCGAAGTACTTTGCCATAGTCGGTAAGATATTGTGTTAAGTCATTTCTTTTGACAACGTTGCCCACTCCGAATTTATGTACATAGTACAGCTCCTGCCTAAGCCGTCTGCGATATTCCTTGGAAGCCTGAGGAAATTCATTTACCACAATTCCAGTCACTTGCTGCCGACTGCCCTGCGAAACAAAACGTGTCTTTTTTTCATTTATTACAAAACCCATATTTTCCAAAAAATCCTTTGCTTTGCGATAAACGCAGCATAAATTGCTGTTGCCGGAAAAGGTCATATCATCACAGTATCTGGTGTAAACAATGCCGTGTTTTTTACACCAGTTTCCCATAACGTCATCAAAATGCTTCATCACGATATTGGAAATGGCAGGAGAAGTTGGCGCCCCCTGCGGCAGAACGTCGTTCTTGCAGCAAAGCGCAGTCAGCATAACACCGATTTGTTTTGGAAAGTAGTTGGAATTAAATACGGTGCGATAAACCGTTTCAAAGCGGATACTGCCAAAAAAGTTTTTCAAGTCCATCTTCAGGATATTCTTCTTTCCGCAGTGCGGCTGCGCGTTTTTATATAGGGTTGCCCCTTTGTGATAGGCGGTCGCGTATTCGGAGATGGCATACTTGCGCAGAATTTCCCGGCAAATTCTTTGTTGAATGTATTTCAGGAGAGGGCTTGGTTCTGAAATACGCCTGACTTCGCCGTTTTTCTTTTTTATGATATGGGAATAATATTTATTATAAACATGATTGGTCAGCCGAAACAGCCTGGTTCTGGATATTCTCAACCAATCGGCAAGCTGATCAATATCATACAAAAACGGAAAATCGTATTTTCTTTTATAGTCCAGAACCATTTCGGCAGCCTTGAATATCCCAAATTTTTTTACAAAGCGCATATCGCAGGAATGAAACTCAACGCTGTTATTTGCTAAATTGCACTGCACCGGAACAACCTCCCTTATTTTTCATCGACTCTTATCGGATGATATGACAGCCGCGGTACAAAATGATACGCATTGACGTGCCGCGCGGCGCGCCGCGCGGCAGAGTTCAGGATAAATAATGGTCAGGAACAGCGACTCGCTGCTCCCCTTATTGAGGAATATCAATAAGAATTGCGCTGCCGCGGCTGTCATATCATCCGATAAGATATATTCAGTATAACATATGTTTAATACAAAAAAATGTACAGGTGAAAGAATTTACAAATTAGTCTCCGTGCAGCTTCCTTTGGTACATTGCCCTGCAGTGCGCCAGCTTGCCTTATTACTCAAATCCAAAGCGCCTTTTTCCAGCATCAGCCGTAACAGTTCTCCTGTATCCACGCTGTCTTCCGTCATATTGTTTTTTGCCAAAAGCCGTTTTACAATCTCATCCTCGGTAAAAGCTGTCCCGAAAATTTCTTTCAACCTGCCTACGCGGAGATTAACCTCGTTTTTGCATATTTTGCTTAAAAGCAGATAGTTTTCGGGCACATCTCCCGTATATGGCTCTAAATCATTTTCATGAAAATGCTCATGCATCCAATATCCGTTTTGATCAATGCCGACAATTGTATAAATATTTTCCCATAATTCGGGAGGATTGCGTTTTGTCGGTTGTGAAGCAATTACATAAAGAATATCGTCATCAAAACGAGAGCGACGTATAGGTTTGACGAATGCGCCTGCTTGAAATTCAGTCCCTGCCTCTGGTGATTCATCCCCCGGACGAAAATCGTATCCTGCGCCGTATTCTGCGCCGTATCTTGAGCCCCCTTGCCAAACGTAGCGCCCTGTCAGTGTGCCGTCCCGCAAATATTGCCAGTCTACTTTCACAGACGTATCCTCGGTATCTCTTTCCTGTATCATAATTCCGCTTTTTATGCCGTAACACTCATCATCGAGCTTGTCAACATCTACCCATTCGCGAATGTTGTCATCATCAAGCCTGTCCTTTATCTCCGTAACCTTGTCGTTAATTTCTTCCTGCGCAAAGCGCAGGGCTTGCTCGCGGTCAAGGAAAACCTCGCTTCCGTTTATAGAAATTTGTCCTATGGGAAAAACATATCCATATTTAGGTGAGTAATATGCGTAGTATTTTACAAGATACACTCTCATTGATTGTCCTCCTTTCCGTAAGCTTCAAATTCCGGGATTTCCCGCCATGACAATTCGTTTCTGAAAGAATATTCTCTTAATTCCATATGCTTCACAAGCTCCTCTTGATTTTCAAACTCCCCACGCCAAAGCTTTTGCAAAAAAACAAGCGGGTTGCTTGGGGGAAGTTCTGCGTTGCACAGCTGCAGTTCGCACTCGTGGATACCCTGAAACGGATAGCCGAAATCCAAATCCCACAAGTAGGTGCCATCTTTCAAAATTGTTTCAATATGGTAGGTATTTTCGACCAAAGTTCCGTGATTATCCCGCCGAGGTTCTCCTGCCACAACAAAAATCTGTTCCGTATCAGACTTAATGTCATAGCCAAATGTTGACAAAGGACGTACCAATTGCACTAAATCTCCCGGCTTGAATTTGGTCCCCGCGTCGGGACGCTCGTCTCCCTCGCGTACATGCAAATAAGAACACGCGTACATTGATTCATCGCGATATTCATAGTTGCGCCAAAGCAACTCACCGTTTAAATCATAGGTGTATTCCGTGTGCGGCGGACGATTTTTAGGATGATACACTGCAGGCATTATATCCGCAAATTTCTTTCTTGGATTATATTTTTGCAGCAGTTCCAAATCAATCTCCGTAACCGTAAAGTGATAACATACCATTTTATCCTTGATAAAATCCTCCATGGTCAATCCGTCCTTTTCTCCCGTACAGTAGTCGGATGCTTTATAAAGATTCTGAACTGCTTTGTTAAGATATTCCCTGCCTTTTCCCCGCGCTTCCTCAAGAGAGAGAAATAAGTCCGCATGGTAGGTGCTTTTTTCTTCCGGGTTTCCGTACCCGGTGGAATATGCGTGTATTCGCAAGTGATATACCTTGTTTTCCTGCTTTTCCTTAGATGGGTTCATAGTTTTCACCTTTCCTTTCTTGATAGATACAGTATATCATAAGATGTGTACAAAAAAACGCACATGCTTTGTGTTATAATATAAAAACAATATAAAACAAATCAGGAGGGAGTACCATGCAAAGAATTACATCATTCAGAGAAGAACTTAAACATCGGCAAATAGTGTAAAGCCAATATTTTTAAAATACCGGCATAGCCCGAATAGCTATGCCGGTATTTTGTTTCAGCGTTTGCTCAGTTCCTGCAGCTTTTTATCAATATCTACCTCTTGCGGGTTGAGGGTTTTTCCCTTATATGTAACAGAGGTTAAGTTATCGCAGTGACAAAAAATTTCGGTTCCAAAATCCAACACGCTGTCCGGAATTGTAATTTCGGTAAGTTTTTTGCAGCCGTAAAAAACTTTATCTTCTATTTCTGTCAAACCTTCAGACATTTCAATTTTGGATATATTTTCACATCCGGCAAAAGCGCTGGCTCCAATCCAGGTTACACTCTCCGGAATATTGATTTCAGTCAAGCTTTTACAGTTGTAAAAAGCATTCCATCCAATGGTCGTTATGTTGTCCGGTATTTCTATTTCATTTAGTTTTTCACAGCCTGCAAAAACATCATCGACAATACCCGACTCACCATACGGAATATTGATTTTTGTCAAGTTTTTACAACCAAGGAATGCCCACATTCCAATGCTTGTTACACCGGTTGGAATTTTAATTGTTGTCAGTCTCTCACATTCTCTAAACGCAAACCATTCGATACGTGTCACACTATCAGGTATTTCTATTTCGGATAGTCCGGTACAACCGGAAAAGACACCGTCCTCAATTTTTGTTAAATTGTCGGGCAATGTGAGCTTCGTCAGGCTTTTGCAACCGGAAAAAGCGAACATTTCAATACTTGTCACACTGTTAGGGATATTGATTGCCTTTAAATTTTCGCATCCCGCAAAAGCATATTCTCCAATACTTTTCACACAGTCCGGTATTTTGACTGCCGTCAAACTTTTGCAGCCGGAAAACATCCACGCATCAATATTTGCTATACTGTCGGGAATTACAGCCTCTGTTACCCCTTTATCCGGCATAAATCCGAAAAGCTTTTCTCGTATAATCTCCTTACATTTTTCATCTGTTGATTTTGTGTTTTTCAATTCCTGCGGATTAAATGTCTCCCCCATACAGGTAACAGATATCAAACTCTCACAGCCGGAAAAAAATTCATATTTTCTGTTGTTCGAATTATCGAGATTAATGATTGGTATCCCACCACCTCCATACAAAGCGTGATCACCGAAGTGTATTACACTGTCCGGAATATTGATTGATGTTAAATTCTTGCAGCCGCTAAATGCGTCGACTCCGACACTCTTTACGCTGTCAGGAATTTCAATCACAGATAAATTTTCACATCCTGAAAAAGCGTTGTCGCCAATACTTGTCACACTGTTGGGTATTGTGATTTCCTTCAAATTTTTACAGTCTTCAAAAGCGTAAGACCCGATACGCGTTACACCGTTAGGTATCATAATTTCAGTCAGGCTTTCACAGCCGGAAAAGGCGTATTCTCCGATTTTTGTTATATGGGTCGGGAGTGTAACTGCCGTTAGACTCTTACAGCCGGAAAACATACACGGAAGGACGTTTGTTATTCTGTCGGGAATTACGGCTTCTGTCACGCCTTTTTGCGGAGCGTATCCGTAAAGTTTTTCTCTAATAATTTCACGGCATTTTTCCTCGGCTGACTCCGCACCTGTCAATTCCTGCGGATTGAAAGTTTCGCCCCAACATGTAACAGAGCGCAGTTTTTTATTCCTCGGAAAAATCCCGTCATTTCTGTGCATTCTGATGAAAAACGCCTTTCCGCGCCCGGTAAGAGCAACATCTTCGATGTTTGTCACGCTGTTCGGTATCTTAATTTTTTTCAGGTTTTTGCATTCGGAAAAAGCATTTCCTCCGATGCTTGTCACGCCTTCGGGAATTGTGATTTCGGTCAGGTTTTTACATCCCCCAAAGGCATTTCTTCCAATTTTTGTCACGCCCTCGGGAATTGTGATATTTGTTACGTCCTCTGGCGGCGTGCATTTTTTCAATACACCATCCTCAATTTCAAACATATTATTTGTCTCCATTTCCATACCTCCGGGTTAATTTTTTATATTCTCTGTCTGACATATTGGTTGCAGCATAATACACGAAAAACAAGCTGTTTTGGTTTTTTTGCTGCCTATGCTGCACAATTTTAGGATTTCAGCGTTTGCTCAGTTCCTGCAGCTTTTTATCAATATCTACCTCTTGCGGGTTGAAGGTTTCGCCCTTGTATGTGACAGCGGTCAGATTGTTACAATCATCAAATACGCCGTTTTCTATACTTGTCACACTGTCGGGAATAGTGATTTCAGTCAGGCTTTCGCAATTTACAAACGCTTCATCCTCAATGCTTAGTATACTATCGGGCAGTGAAATTCTGATTAAGCTTCTGCAACCGGAAAACGTTCGCCTTTCAATATTTTTTACTCCTGCGGGAATTACAATTTCAGATAAATTCTCACAGCCTAAAAATGCCTCCTCATTAATGCTTGTTATACTGTCTGGAATTGCTATTTTCCTCAAACTGTTACAACCCCCAAAAGCACGCAATTCAATATGTGTCATTCCGAAGGGAAGAGTGATTTGAGTCAGGCTTTTACATCTCGCAAAGGTTTCATATCCGAGCCGCGTCACACGGTCAGATACTTTAATATCAGTTAGATTTTCACATCCGAAAAAAGTTTGAACTCCAAAATCGTTTACATTGTCTGGAATATTAATTCTAGTCAAGCTTTTGCAATCGGCAAAAGCGCTGTCGCCAATATTTGTTACACTATCCGGGATTATGATTGATGTCAGGCTTTTACACCCGTAAAAAGCCCATGCTCCGATACTCGTTACACTATTTGGAAGCGTTACTGTTGTAAGAATCTCATTTGGATGGCATCCATAAAGCTTTTCTCTCATAATTTCGCGGCATTTTTCATCGGGCGTTTTTGAATCTTTTATTTTCTGAGGGTTAAAAGTTGCTCCCATATATGTAACCGAGAGCAAGTTTTTGCATCCCTGAAAAACATCGGGACCAATACTTGTTACACTATCCGGGATTGTAATTTCCGTTAAGCTTTCACAATTCGCGAAAGCACGATCCCCAATGTATGTTACGCTATCAGGAATTGTAATTTTACTTAGGCTTTTACATTGCGCAAAAGCTTCATATCCAATCCGCGTCACACGGTCAGACATTTCAATGCCAGTTAAATTTTCACAGCCGAAAAAAATTTGAAGCCCAAGCTTCGTTACGGTGTCGGGAAGACTGATTTTTGTCAAGCTTGCACATCTCGTAAAAGCCTGTATTTCAATGTTTGTTATGCTGTCAGGTATCTTAATTTTTTTCAGGTTTTTACACTCGTAAAAAGCATTCCTTCCGATACTTGTCACGCTGTCTGGAATGGTGATTTCGGTCAGGTTTTTACATCCCCCAAAGGCATTTCTTCCAATTTTTGTCACGCCCTCGGGAATTGTGATATTTGTCACGTCCTCCGGCGGCGTGCATTTTTTCAATACACTATCCTCAATTTCAAACATATTATTTGTCTCCATTTTCATACCTCCGGGTTAATTTTTGAGTTCCTTGTCTATGTCCCGAACAACCTTTACATCGGATTTCACCAGTGTTTCATAATTCGAGATGCAACATCGATTAAATCATACTACTTGCATAGCTATTCAATTTTATATTTCGTTGCAGGTTTTGCATTTTTTATCAGATCCCGAAAGCTTTTTGCTCCTTTTAGCTGAATGTATTCAATCAAATCAACTGCGTCCGCTACTTCAACCATTCGCGTTTTAATCCCCTCTGCTGCAAGGACATCTATGGCGCGCATGGCTGCCTTTTTACCAAAGTCATCGCTGTCGTAGCATACATACACGTCGTTGGCGTACTGTTTTAGCAATTTGGCTTGATTCGGTGTCAACGCCGTCCCCAATACGGATACTATATTGGTAAAACCGAGTTGATACAGGCTGACTACATCTATATAACTTTCTACCAGCACCAGCCCCTCCTTCAAGCCGATACCTTTGGCAATATTGAGCCCAAAAATCTGAGCGCCTTTGTGGAACACTGGCGTCTCCGGAGAGTTTAGGAACACCGGTGTTCCCGGAGGTGCCAGAAATGTTATACCCTCACCTAAGGCGCGTCCGCCGAACCCAATCACGTTTCCGCGCACGTCAATAATGGGAACTATCAGACGATTGCAAAACCGATCATACATGGCGCCGCTCTCTTTTTTTACAACCATACCCGATTGTACTAGTTCTTCTTCCGTAAATCCATTCGCTTGCAGCTTATTTAACAGCGCAGTCCGCTGATTCGGCGCATAGCCGATACCATATTTCATAATGGTTTTGCTATTCCATCCGCGTTTTTGTGCATATGCACGTGCCGTTTCTCCCGTTTCTGCGTAAAAGGCATCGCAAAAAAAACGCGCCGCTTGCCTATTGAGTTCCAACAAACGTTTGTGCAATTCATGTTGATCCTGATGTCCGGAGTCGGAAGTTTGTCCCTTAAAACTGTTGCTTTCCGGACGCAGGTTTGTATACCCTGACACAACATCGACAATATTAATCGCTCGATTTAATTCTTCAATGCTCTGTCTGGATATCAACGGCACCTGCGTTGCTTCCGGCGGCGTGCATTTTTTCAATACACCATCCTCAATTTTAAACATATTATTTGTCTCCATTTCCATACCTCCGTTTTAATTTTCAATCGGGCTTTTTCGGTTCTCACCGCTTACACAGCGCGGCGGTCAGCTTATGGAATACCGGCTTGTTGGGATAATATTTTTCGTTCGCAAAAATTTCGATACCATCGCCGTAAAAATGCTGACGGATGGCAGCGGCACAGCCTGCGCTGCGCGACTGCCCGTATTCACACTGGCAAATCAGCAAGTCAACTTCGTTCTTACACCCATATACAAATTCCGCGATTTCCCGCGCCTGCTCATCGCTGAACATATGTTCAGGATTGACACCCCGCTCACCTGCTTCGTCCGACGCTATGTCCTCAAACTCAAGACGCATAAAATAGTCGGGTTGGTGCGCAAGCTTTGGCGGCACGCTGCCGTTGTCACCAATGCTTATAATTGCTGTGCTGCATTCCCATTCATCTGCCGACCGCTTTTCTATACTTTCCAAGCTATGTATTTCAATCGACAGAGGAATTTTGCCTTTCCCGTACAATTGGAACGCTTTCTTTGGTTTTTTCATTGAAATATTCCCCCTGTTTTTTGATAGATTCAGTATAACACAAACCGTGTACAAAAAATTGTATATGAAAAAAAGCCGGATTTCCGGCTTTTTATGTTGACTTTTATCTTTTTGCGCACTTCTTCCGTTTACAAAGATTAACACTGTAAATTATTTTTTATAGTTAAACAGATGACCATATACCCATAGAGCTCTGTCTATATCACGATTTTCGTAATACTGTTTACCAAAAATACAGTCAATTTTCTTTTTATATATTTCATTATATATTTCATAAACGTTAGAGAATTTGCTTTCCTGTTTCGTCGGTAAATCTTTATATGGAACATTATCTCCCGGCTGTTTCTTTTCAAGAATTGCATCAAGTGCTACATGAGCAAAGCGGTCATATATTGGATATTTCCCTTTAGAAATAAAATATAAAAGGGTAAAGAGATATACTGTTCCTATTCCTTTCGGAGAGTTATTCCTTAATTTCTCTAAAACATCCTGAGGATTATTATTAGCTGTTTCTTCTAATTCTTCTATATTGTTTGCAATATAAGTAACAAAATCAGATAAATACAAAACTTGTCCATATCGTTTCACCTCGTGTTTTTCGACACCTTCCCAATCTGATGCATAAACAAATTTTTGTTCATTGTCAGAGTCTGAATGCTTAATCTTTCCAACTTTCCATGCAAGGATATGAGCTATGTCGCGCTCGCTTTTAATGCCATTCTTCAATAGTAAATCTATTTTTTGCTCGACAAATATACTGTTTTGTATGGCTCCTTTTACAAGTTTTTCACCTTTCAAGTAATAGCTCGCATTATATTTTTCGATGAATTTCTCTTTGTCTATACTTACCCCGTTCGGATTATAAAATTTAATGACGCTCATGTTTAAATTCCTCCTAATAATATATTTTCAAATTTATTTTATCATAATTGATTTCCTTTTGCAACAAACCGGACATATTTGATTATAATACAAAAAGTGCGGTTGTTTTTTGTATTATTAACAAGTGCAAAGTATCCGCAAAAAATTGTGCAGGAGCGCAGAGAAAGAGGACGCTGCCATGCCACTAAAAGAAATTTCGAATAAGCTTTTGATACATCTCCCGTGTTTCAAACGGGCAAAGGGCAAGCAGCGCATTTAAATCCGGATCATCATTTACCGGAAATATTTTTTCGGCACTTGCAAGATAAACTTCCACGTTTTTCTTAAGTTTCAGCAAGCGAATGATATTATGCAGAGCCTCTTTTTTACAGGCTCCGTTAGAACCGTAATTGATTTTGAACCTCCTATAAAAATTTTCAAAATATTGTGCTCCTCCTTTCTTTTGTTGTGATTCATAAAACGCAGGAACCTATTCTCAAAGAAGTATAGCAAATTGTATATACAAAAAATTGTATATTTCATAAATATCATAATTCTGCTGATATGTCTTATCCACCCTTAGAAAATGTTGAAGCTGTGTCGGCACATGCAGTGGGTGATGTAGCGATGATTTAATATTTGAAAAAAGTGTATAAATTCAGAAATGAAAAACAAAAATATAAAACCCGCTGCACCTTGCGGTGAGCGGGTTTTGTGGAGGAGAGGATGGGATTCGAACCCACGGTACGCTATTAACGTACACAGCATTTCCAATGCTGCGCCTTAAACCAACTCGACCACCTCTCCAAATTGGTTCTTTAAAACAACGCAAGTGGTATTATACTACATTCCTCTCAAAAAATCAAGTCTTTTTTGGAAAAAAGTTAACTTTTTTCAATAAGATACTGTAAATATTTACTCAGTCTTTGAAACAGCAAAGGCAGGAGAGAGCGGTGAAAGCGTAGTCAGCGCATCTGTATTCCATAAAAATGCTTTCATATCCTTACAGTATGATGTCGCTTTGGGTAAATCATGTTTTGTCCAAAAGACATTACCGGAAGTCGGCTGCACCGTGGCGGTGTTTGTCTTTTGGGTCAGCATATGTCCGCCGTTGTCATATTGTGAAGTGATAAAAGTTCCGTTCCAGTTTTTTTGCTTTGTATTGGTGAACATCTCAACTTGATTGGGGAGTTCATTACTTGTCGTGTGTGCGTACAGACAGAGACTGGAGTTGAGAGTAGTTCCGAAAACATTATTACAAACAGTTTCCCATTCAGAACCTGCAAAATCTATCCATGCCTGCGTTGAATAGATACGTCCGTCTTCCCTGACGCCTGTGTAAACATAGCATTCTCCCGTCTTTTCGGTTGCATTTTCCGAAAAGTTAGGATAACTGTATTCTATGGGAAAAGTGACCAAGTTCTGAGGTGTTCCCTCTAATTTCATCACAATTTCAAAGGGCTTTCCGTTTAAATTTATCGGTTCTTTCAGCGTAAAGGTAAAGTAACCGATATTGTCGATTGTGACTTTTGTTGAATAACTTTCGTCATTATCTGCGCTGTATAGCTTGACAGGGAGCGGAGCGGTTATCACGTCGGGAAGTGACGTGCTGTCCTCACGCGTTCTTGCATAGAAAGAGCAGGTGACACCTTCTTCGGAGATATAAGCGCTGATTGCGGTCAGCTGTTCCCCGATTTCAGAAGAAGGAAAAACAGAGGCAAGTTGTATGCCGCTTTCAAGAGCAAGATTTGAGGAGAATCCAAAGTTCGCATAGGTGTAATTATTGGTATACGGTTTATCTGCCGCGCCGATAAAAGAGGCGGAATTGCTGCCGATATATACATCCTCGTAAGAGATATAGAAATAGCCGTTCTCTCCCCAGGTGTCTCCCCAACTGTTGCGTACAACCCAAGCGCCGTTTTTGCTCGGTCGGTGAGTTTGGTTGAAATTTTCTATTGAATAGTTATCATCCCAACCGACAATGTTGATGGCGTGATTTCCGCTTGTCGCAAGCGGATTCGTACCGTCGTAATAATATGCATTATTTTCCTTGTTGAAATATGTATATTGGGTTCGGTTTTTGTCGATGAAAGACATGTCCGAAAAATATGAGGACATAATCGCGCCATATTGCAGAATTTGCTGTTTAATCTGTGTGTCGTGGAATTTATTTAACGCCTGATATACTTTTTGATAATTCGTCCAATATGCTTTTTCTGCTGTGGTTAGTGACCCGCTTCCATTACCCGTGGGCGCTGTACCTACCTTATTCCAGAATTCATCATATCCCGTTGCATCTGTCACCTGAATAATATTTTGCACAGAAATTTCTGCCTTGGGTTTGAAGAACGGCGCCGCTGTTTTATTACCGTCTCGGTCGAGTAACGGCTGACCCGTTGAATCTTTCAAAATAATTTGAGGATCACTGCTTTTTCGTTCAAAAAATGGATAGTTGCTCACAGAACCGTCAAATGCCGATTCAGCAACCAAAGCATCACCACGGGCAAGCAGAGCGATAGCCATGTCGGGATTGCCGCCGTAGGTTAAGTCGAAAGTAGAATTGTCTCCCTCGCGGTAGTTGCCGATAAATTGCAAGTACTGAGACGATAGAGCAGGGAGTTTCGTTTTGCTCCAACCGCCCTTATAGAGTAGATTAGATTCCAGCGAAGCGATTGCGGCGTATGCCCAACAGTTTTCGTAAGTGCCTTGATTTTTAACTTTCGTCAGGGGAATATTCGGCAGTTTGCGCAAATCAAAGGAGGAGGGAAGGCTCTCCTGCACGGAGAAAAGCTGCATTTGCGTTTGCTGCGGTAACTTTTGTTGCATGGTTTTTACAGGAGCGGGTACAAATCCGCTGTGTTGCTTATTTGCAGTGCGATAAGTATTGACCTGCTCTTGTGAAAAAGATTTTATTGATAAATTTGAAGCAGCCCCGGTGGGGACGGCGGCGGTTGAGATACCAATGGAAAGCAACACGGAAACGATTGTTTTGGATAGAGTGCGCATGAAATCCTCCTGTGTATCTTAGTTGTGTTTTCATTTGTTTCAGTATAGCATAATGATATAGAAATTGCAAACTTTATGTGAATTATTCCGTAAGTGTCTTGAAAAATCTTAACAAGCGTAGTATAATTATCCTGTAAAGAAATCATTTTAATTGATGTGGAAAGTAACGGTAACAGAGCATGAGAATTTTAGGAATCGATTACGGCGACAGTCGGACGGGATTTGCATTGTCTGATGAATTGGGTTTTGGCGCTCATACATTGGAAACCTTGCACGAGAAAAGTATGAAAAAAGTGGCACAGCATGCGGCGGAACTGGCAAAGCAAACCGCTGTCGGTCAGATAGTGATAGGCTTGCCCAAAAACATGAACGGGACGATTGGCCCGCGCGGAGAACGGACGCAAATGTTTGCGGCGCTTTTGCAGGAACTGATTGATTTAAAAATCATTTTTTGGGACGAACGGCTTACCACTGTGTCAGCCCATCAATTGATGAATGAAACGAATGTGAGAGGAAAAAAACGCAAGAATAGTGTGGATCAGGTGGCGGCTGCATTCATTTTGCAGGCATATTTGGATTATAACCGTGATTCACTGTAATAGTAATGAAAGAAAAGGAGAGTATGTAACATGCAGGAATATGAGAATGAGCATTTGGTAGATTTGTTTGACGAGGACGGTTCAAAAACAACATTTGAGCATTTGGACACGATTGAGTACGGGGATAACACCTATATTGTCCTGATTCCTTACAATGATGAGGAGGAAGAGGTCAGCGATGTGGTAATCATGCAGGTGGATCAGGAGCGGGAAGAAGATGACTGCTTGATTCAGGTTTTGGATGAAGAACTCATGGACGCCGTTTATGAAATTTTTAAGGAACGAAATGCTGACCAATTTGATTTTGAGTAAGAAAAACGCTGCACCGTATCTTCGGTGCGGCGTTTTTGATAATGCTGCATAAAATTTTTTAATTTTCGGTAAGGAATTCCCGGATTTCCGCTTCTGCTGCCTGTACCTCGTCCAGAAGTTCTGCAGCGGAAATGCGAAACGCGCCGTTACCGAGAATGATAAGCTGTTCCATATAGTCAGAGGTTGCTACGCGAACATTGTGCTTTTTGCCAAGCTCGCGGGTGACTTTTTCTATATAGGAATCTGCCGTCTCTGCCTCTTTTGTGTAGACAACGGAGATGTTGTGTACTTTTTCAATACTGCCAATGTTCCCTTTCACTTTGTATGCGTCAAATACAATGATGACCTCGGTCGTGCGCATGGCGCGGTAGGCGCAAAGACGGTTAATCAACAGCGTGCGCGCAAGGTCGAGACTGTCCTCGGCGGCGGTTTTTAAATCCTCCCACGCAAAAATAATGTTATAGCCATCGACCAACAGATAATTTGGACCGGTTTTACGTTTTATCTTTTTTGTGGTACTGTTGTGTGTAGGCGCTGCTTTCGGTGTATGCAGAGTATGCGGCGTTTTGCGCTGTATCTTTCCGTATGTTTGCTCAAAAATACGCATCAGTTCTTCGTCGTCAGCGTAGATTGCTGACGGCGTTCGTCTTTGAGGCGCTGATACTGTCGGAGCAGAATCTTGTAGCTGTACACCTTCTAAGTGCATGTATTCGTGTACCTGATTCCACTTTACGGTAAAGCCTGCCCCGTGAGAACAAAAAACGGAATCAGCGGGATTTTCTGTGTCCGATTCGCTTTGATAGCCTATTTGTTCGATGATTTCCTTTTGATTTTCGCAAGGCTCATAGCCCTTTAAAACGCAGGTAAGCCGTCCGATTCCGTGCGTGTAGGCGGTAACCTCTTTATGGTAACCGTACATTGCTGAAACGGGCGCACAGCCGGTTATAACAGATATTTCACCGTTTGTTTCAGGCGGCGAAAAGGTTCCGCCCATTTGCTGAATGTCGGTCATCGCCCTTCCGACTGAAACGGTGGGCAATTCCAAAGTGAAGTCGTACCAGGGTTCCAGCAGGATACTGTTTGCCTGCATCAAACCCTGACGAACGGCGCGGTAGGTAGCTTGTCGGAAGTCGCCGTCCTCGGTGTGCTTGGCGTGCGCTTTACCTGCAATTAGCGTAATCTTCATGTCGGTGATAGGGGAACCTGTCAGAACGCCAAGATGTGTCTTTTCGGCAAGATGGGTCAGAATCAGTCTTTGCCAGTTTCGATTCAGCTTGTCCTCACTGCATTTTGTTGCAAAAATAAGCCCGCTGCCCCGCTTCGCCGACTTCATCAGCAGGTGCACCTCGGCGTAGTGGCGCAGCGGTTCGTAATGTCCCACGCCCTCTACCGTGTCGGCTATCGTCTCCTTGTAGATAATACTTCCTTTTTCAAATTCAACATCTAAGTGAAAGCGCTCCGCGATGATACGTTTTAAAACTTCCATCTGCACTTCGCCCATGAGTTGGATATGGATTTCGCGGAGATGTTCATTCCAAATGACGTGCAATTGGGTTTCTTCTTCCTCCAAACGTTTGAGATTGGCGACTGCGCTGTGTATATCTGTGCTCGGCGGCAGTTTGACGCAATAGGTAAAGACGGGTTCCAGTGTGAGGGAAGCGGAATTTTGCTCTGTGCCAAGCCCCTCTCCCGCATAGGAATTGCTTAGCCCGACTGCGGCGCACACCATTCCTGCTGTTGCTTCGCGAACATTTTGATATTTTTCACCCGAATATACGCGCAGTTCGTTGATTTTTTCATCTTTGTCGTTTACGCATATTGTGTCTCGAACTCTTAATATGCCGCCGGTGACCTTGAGATGCGTCAGCCTTTGACCACGCTCGTCCTCAGAAATTTTAAATACTTTTGCGCCGAACTCGTCCCCCGCCTGCGGTGCAATCGTGTAGCGGTCAAGTCCGTTCAAAAATTCTTCTACGCCGTTCAATTTTAGGGCAGACCCGAAATAGCATGGAAAAATTTTGCGCGCAGCAATTGCTTTGGAGAGAGCGGCGTCAGTAAGTGTTCCCTGTTCAAGGAAAAGTTCCATCAGTTCTTCGTCACACATGGCTGCAGTCTCGGCAAATTCATTAGCGGTGCAAAAGTTAACGCAGTTTTCGTCCAGTTTAGCGCACAACTCTTCCATGATGATGGCAGGAGTTTTTTCTGATAAATCCATTTTATTGATGAACAAAAAAGTAGGAATATTATGCTGTTGCAATAACCTCCACAGTGTTTCGGTGTGGCTTTGCACCCCGTCTGTGCCGTTGATAACCAAAATGGCGTAGTCAAGCACCTGAAGCGTGCGTTCCGTCTCGGCGGCAAAGTCTACATGCCCCGGCGTGTCCAACAGGATGAATTCAGTATTTGCAAGTTTCACCACCGCTTGTTTTGAGAAAATGGTGATTCCCCTTTCGCGTTCTATGATATTGGTATCAAGAAAAGCATTTTTGTGGTCCACTCTTCCAAGCTTGCGTATTTCTCCGGCTGTATACAGTATCCCCTCGGAAAGTGTTGTCTTGCCGGAATCCACATGAGCCAGTATGCCTGCAACCAGTCGCTTCATATATATACTCCTTTTACGGTACATGAATCTTCGCTATGATAGTCTAAATTATATCATAGAACGCTCAAAAGGGCAACCTCTTTCGGTTCCTTTTAAGCGGTACGGGCATAGAATGAAAAAGAGAGAAAGGTTATGGTGATGGATATGATAAAAGTGATGCTTGACCCCGGGCATAATTATAGCGGGGCGGATACAGGCGCGCAGGGGAACGGGCTGCGGGAACAGGATGTTACCTTTCTTGTCGCGGAAAAATTAGCGGCTTTTTTGCGCGACATGGGGTTAGAGGTGAGAATGACCCGCAACCGTTTGCAAGAGAATGTCGGTAACGGAACGCTGTCCGGCAGTTTGACCGCGCGCGCGGAAATGGCGAACGAATGGAAGGCGGATATTTTTGTATCCGTTCATTGTAATTCAGGCGGTGGAACAGGTGTGGAAACCTATTGCTATCGCAAAAGCGGGGAAGCCGGAAAATTGGCGCAGGATATTCAGACAGAGTTGGTAGATGCTACCGGCTTGCGTGACCGCGGAGTGAAAACCAAAAATCTTGCTGTTCTGCGCAAAACGGTTATGCCGGCTGTTTTGGCGGAAATCGGATTCATTGATTCCGCTGTGGATTCCGCTTTGTTTCGTGATGAAGCAGGACAGCAGGAAATTGCGGACGGAATTGCGCAAGGCATTGCGAATTATTTTGACATTCCTCGCGCAAAGCAGGAAACTCAGATTATACAAGAGCCTGTTTACAACTGGACGTTAGAAGTGCCTGAATGGGGACGCCCGACGATTCAAAAATTGTTGGATAAGGGGTGGTTGAAGGGTGATGAAAACGGCGCGCTCGGCTTGACGGAAACGGCGGTGCGTCTGTTGGTTATCAATGACCGCGCCGGATTGTATGATTGAGAAAAATATCCCCGCAATTTATTTTGCGGGGATATTTTTGCTTATTTAATTTCATTGATATTATACGGCGTTGTTTGATATACAAAGTAATTCAGCCAGTTGGAATACAGCAGATTTGCGTGTGCGCGCCAGTTTACAATCGGCGGCTTGGACGGATCATCATCGGGAAAATAATTTTTCGGCACGTCGATATTCAGTCCTTTTTCCACATCTCTGAAATATTCTGTTGCCAGCGTCACATCATCGTATTCCGAATGTCCTGTAATGAAGAACTGTCGCTGGTTTTTTGCGGTTACAATATATACTCCCGCTTCGTCAGACTTTGCCAGAATTTCTAAATCGGGAACTTTTGCAATATCCTCTTCCCGAAATTCTGTGTATCTGGATTGCGGAACATAAAATTCATCGTCAAATCCGCGCAGAAGAATTTTGTGACGTTTTTCTGCGACAACCCTGTGCTTGAATACGCCGAACAGCTTATCCTTGAGCGGATATTTCGGGATGCCGTAATGGTAATATAATCCGGCTTGCGCACCCCAGCAGATATGAAAGGTAGAGGTGACATTGGTTTTAGACCACTCCATGATTTCGCACAACTCCGGCCAATAGTCCACATCTTCAAAATCAAGCTGCTCCACCGGGGCGCCTGTAATAATCATTCCGTCAAACTTCTCGGCTTTCAGTTCCGCGAAAGAATTGTAAAAGGTTTCAATATGGCTCATTGCCGTATTTTTGGAATGGTGGGTGGTTGTGTGCATGAATTTAACTTCAATATGCAACGGTATGTTTCCTAAAACACGCAGCAACTGGGTCTCCGTAGTAATTTTGGTCGGCATAAGATTCAGCACGACGATTTTCAGCGGACGAATGTCCTGCGTCATAGCGCGCCGCTCTGTGATGACAAAAATATTTTCGTTATTCAAGGTCTCAATTGCCGGCAAGTTGTCGGCTACCTTAATCGGCATAAACATTCCCCCTTCGCGTGTAATCCGATGATAAAATCTATTGTATCACATATTTTTTGTTTAGTAAAGCATATTTTGTATATACTAATAAAAAACAGATAGGAGATGTACAGCAGATGAGCGAAAATGAGAATAATCAGGAAAATTCCCCGAATGCCGCATTGCAAGAAAATTTTGAGGGCATTAAGGACAGCGGCAGTGTACAGATACAGAATCACCGCGGCAAAATATACTGTTTGAGTATTATCGGTGAGATAGAAGGGCACAATGTTCTTCCGCCGCAGAGCAAAACTACCAAGTATGAGCATGTCATTCCGCAGCTTGCGGCAGTGGAACAGGATGAGAATGTGGACGGAATGTTGGTCATCCTCAACACAATGGGGGGAGATGTGGAAGCCGGACTTGCGATTTCCGAGATGATTGCCAGTATGAGCAAGCCGACGGTATCTCTTGTTTTGGGGGGCAGCCACAGCATCGGTGTGCCGCTGGCAGTTTCTGCGGACGAATCCTTTATTGTGCCGTCCGCCACCATGACGATACACCCGATTCGCATGAACGGGACGGTAATTGGCGTGTCGCAGATGTTTGACTATTTTGCAAAAGTGCAGGAGCGTATTTTGAATTTTGTCACCTCGCATTCCTCTATTGCGTATGATGACCTTTATCGCCTGATGATGGAGACGGACGAGATTGCGAACGATGTGGGGTCGATATTATTCGGGGAGGAAGCGGTAGACAAAAGAATTATCGGCAGAGTAGGCGGAATTGCGGACGCTTTGGAATATTTATATCAAAGAATTGAAGCGGCAAGAAATTGAAATATTGATATACGCTCTTGCTTGCGGCAGAGCGGGTTTTAGACAAATGAAAAACGCATCTCGGGAATCTGAGATGCGTTTCGTGTTTTATACATGCGATAAAATAAATTCGCAGTTGCCGGTCACGGTATAGATGCCATCCTGCGCCGGAATGAAAATACTGTCACCTTTTTGCAGAGCGAGTTCCGTTTCGACCATCTTGAGTGTGCCCGTTCCCTCGGTGACTACCACAGACTGGAAAGTATCTTTTGTGATTGTTATTTCCATACAACTGTCCGCTTTCATATGGTAGACGGTAAAATATTCACAACTGCTGAGCAATCGCTTTGTTCCGCCCGAAATATGTTCTGTCTCTCCCGCGCCCTCATTCTTATCGGAGGGGGTCAGGCGGGAAACCTGCAGCGCTTTTTCAATATGCAGGGGGCGGGTATTCCCTTGTGCATCGCGGCGGTCGTAGTCGTACACGCGATAAGTGGTTGCTGAATTTTGTTGAATTTCGCAAATCACAATTCCTTTACCGATGGCGTGAATCGTTCCGGCAGGGATAAAAAAGACATCACCTTTGTGAACTTCAACACGGTTCAAAACTTCCAGCACTGTGTTATCCTCTATCCTCTGCGCAAATTCCTCACGAGTAAGCTCGCGGTTGACGCCGTAATACAGCCCTGCGCCTTCCTCGCATTCTAAAATGTACCACATTTCGGTCTTGCCGTATTCACCCTCATGTTCCATACCAAATGCGTCGTCCGGATGAACTTGAACAGAAAGATTGTCGTGTGCGTCAATAAATTTAATCAGTAAGGGGAAGTAAGCGAATGCCGCCGCTTTTGTCCCCAAAATTTCCGCACGGTTCTTTTCAATTAATTCCGTCAGAGTTAAGTCCGCAAACGGGCCGCAAGCTACGGTGCTTTGCCCCTGACTGTGGGTGGAAAGTTCCCAGCTTTCCGCAACAATATCCAAGTCGGATTTTTTGTTGTACGCTTCTTTCAGGCGGGTTCCGCCCCACAAAAAATCTTTAAATGCCGGAGTGAGTTTCACCGGCTGCATATATTCTTTCATAAGTATAGCCATTCCTTTCACTGCAATCGAACCAAAACAGAGCCTGAACAAAAGCTGTTCAGGCGCAGTTTTCATTTATGTTTTCTCTTATGCTAAAATATTCTTTACACATGCAGCAATTTCTTCGTTTTTACAGTTGGCAAAGAAATATTCGCTGAACTTCGCGCCGCTGACCGCGCCTTTTACGAGGTCTTGGTCAAGACTCGGCAGAATGTCGGTCAGTTCCTTGTGTGTAACCTTTTTTACTTCGTTAAGAATTTTAGCGTTTCTCTGTTCAGGAACAGCGCGTTCTTTCGGGTAGCCGCCGCCCCATTCTTCGACAAACAGTTTTTCAAATACATATTGCAGATTTAATTCGGCTCCCCAGCCCCAGCCTTTCGCAAAAGGAAGGGCGATACAATTGCCGTTGTTCACCTGTGTAAACTGATATGCGTCGGTAGGGTCTACCACATGTCCGCACAGTACGCCCGGAAAAGCGTTGCAGGCAAGGCAAGCGCCTTCGCCCGTGCCGCAGCCTGTGATAACGAGGTCAGCCGCGCCGGAGTTGAGCAAAATTGCCGCAAGAATACCAATCTGGACATAGGTCAGCTGCGCTTCATCTTCGGCAGTATACATACCATAATTGAATACTTCGTGTCCGAGCGGTTCCACTACCTTTTTCAATGTGTTGCAAATAATCTCATTTTTTGCTGCTTGTGAATTTTCGTTTATCAAAGCGATTTTCATATTTTTTGCTCCTTTTCTGTCTGATTTTTGTATTGCGCATCAGTTTTGCGCATACTATATTCAGTATAAAGTTCTCTTGCCCGAATGTCAAGTGCGAATATGAAAAATATCTGAAAAATCTCTTCATAATGATTGACAAGTATTGCAAGAAAGGATATACTGTGCATATAAGATATTTTTCTAAGACTTTTTATAACGGAGGGTAAAGATGGAAAACATAATCAAAGAAAATCAAGCATGGATAGACGAAATATGGGAGAAGATTGACAAAAAATTAAAGCCGGTCAGTCAGTCTGCTTATGATAAGCTGCCGTATACCACTGAAAATGGGAAATATGTCAACAAAGATACTGATGAGGGAGTATGCTGGTGGACCAACGGGTTTTGGCCGGCTTTGATGTGGCTGATGTATGTCGGCACGAAGGATGAACAGTACCGCAAAACTGCTGAGCATGCGGAAGAATTGCTGGACAAAGCATTTGAAATATATGACAATTTGCATCATGATGTTGGGTTTATGTGGCATATTTCTGCCGGTGTAAATTATCGCTTGTTCGGCGGACACAAATCTAAAGTTCGCGCAATGCACGCCGCGGATATTCTTGCCGCGCGTTTTAATTCTTCCGGAAAGTTTATACGCGCGTGGAACGGAGATGCTTTCGGGTGGGTTATCATTGACTGTATGATGAATATTCCGCTGCTGTACTGGGCTTCCCGCGAGACAAATGACCCGCGTTATAAGTATGTCGCTATGAGTCATGCTGACACAACGATGAAAACACATTTGCGTGCGGATGGTTCCGTTCATCATATCGTCGATCTTGATTTGGTCACCGGTGAGCCTGTGGAAGCGTTTGGCGGACAAGGATATGAATTGGGTTCCTCCTGGTCACGCGGTCAGAGCTGGGCGCTCTATGGTTTTGCGCTGAGTTATATCCATACGCAAAAGCAGGAATACTTAGACGCGGCGAAACGAGTAGCGCATTACTTTATTGCAAACCTTGCTGAATATCCCGTACCGCTTTGCGATTTTCGTGCGCCTCAGGAGCCGGTGCTTTATGACACGACTGCGGGGGCGTGTGCGGCATGCGGCTTGATTGAAATTGCAAAACATGTGCCAAAGTATGAACAACCTTTATATCTTAATGCGGCTTTGCGCATACTAAAAGCGATGGAAAGTGACTTTTGCGATTGGAGCGACACGGAAGAATCCATTTTGCAAAAGGGGACAGAGGCATATCACAGCCCGGACAGCGGCAAGCATATACCTATTATCTACGGAGACTATTTCTTTGCGGAAGCAATTTATAAATTGAAAGGATTTGAGCCTTTGTTCTGGTAAGAATTTCTTTCGCTTCATCTACCCAAAAGGAGGCGCGGCAATGGTTACATTGAAAGGCCAAAGCGTTTGCGGCGGAATCGCAATAGGAAGATTGCAGTTTTATCAACGTTCAGCCAAAGCTGTGACGCGGCATCATGTTAAAAATGTCGATGAGGAATTGTGCCGTTTGAAGCAGGCTAAAGAACAGGCGATTGCCGAGCTTTCCCTTTTGTATGAGGAAAACCTGCATAAAGTAGGTGAGGCGAACGCAATGATTTTTCAAATTCACCAGATGATGCTGGAGGATTTGGATTATTCGGAAGCAATCACGAATATCATCACGACGCAGAAAGTGAATGCCGAATATGCGGTTGCGGCGACCTCGGATAATTTTGCGCAAATGTTCGCGCAGATGGAAGACGAATATATGAAGGAACGCGCTGCCGATGTCAAGGATGTTTCCGACCGGTTAATCAAAGTGTTATCCGGCGGAGATGAGGATAAAAATATCTTGACCGAGCCGGTCATTATCGCGGCAGATGATTTGGCGCCGAGCGAAACCGTGCAACTAAATAAAGAACTGGTGTTGGGATTTGTTACTGCAAAAGGCTCGGCAAATTCACATACCGCTATTTTAGCCCGAACCATGGATTTGCCTGCTGCCATTGACGTAGGCGGGGAACTGCAAGAAACCTTGGACGGGAAGATTGCGATTTTGGATGGAAAGAACGGGCAACTTTTGATAGAACCCGATGAGACTCTTATTGCTGAATATACTCGAATTCAGCAAGAGGATATGCAAAAGAAGGAGCTTTTGCAGGCATTGAAAGGCAAGGCAAACGTTACCCTTGACGGAAAACGCATCGATATTTATGCTAATATTGGAAATAATTCTGATGTGGAATCGGTGTTGCAAAATGATGCCGGAGGCATCGGATTGTTTCGCAGTGAATTTTTATATCTGCAAGCCGACCACTATCCGACGGAGGACGAACAGTTCAACGCTTATCGCGACGTGGCGGAAAAAATGGGCGGCAAAAAGGTCGTTGTCCGTACGTTGGATATTGGCGCGGATAAGCAAATCGGGTATTTTGACCTGCCTGAGGAGGAGAATCCCGCTATGGGTTATCGCGCAATCCGTATTTGTCTTGACCGCCAAGATGTTTTCCGCACGCAGCTGCGCGCGCTTTACCGCGCTTCTGCGTATGGTAAAATTTCAATTATGTTTCCGATGATTATTTCCGTAGACGAAGTACGGGAAATCAAGAAGATTATTGCGTCGGTGCTGGCGGAATTGGATGCAGAGGGAGTGCCGTATGATAAAACGGTGGAACTTGGCATTATGATAGAAACTCCTGCGGCGGCAATGATAAGTGATGTGCTTGCCAAAGAGGTTGACTTTTTCAGCGTCGGTACGAATGATTTAACGCAGTATACGCTGGCGATGGATCGGCAAAACAGCAAGCTGGACGGCAGTTATAATCTGCATCATCCTGCCTTGATGAGATTGATTGCATTGGCGGCGAAGAATGCTCACAAAAACGGAATTTGGATTGGAATTTGCGGTGAGTTGGCGGCGGATTTGAGTATGACAGAAACTTTTCTTGCTATGGGTATTGATGAACTTTCGGTTTCACCGCCGTTTGTACTAAGCCTGCGCCAAAAAGTGCGCGAGACTGATGTAAGCAAGTTTGTCGGCGCATCTGATGACACGATAATATAATATCGAAAGTGTGTCGCATATTACTGAAGTTGAATAAAATATGTATCTAACACGAAAAACCCTGCTTTGCATAATGGCAAAGCAGGGTTTTCGTGTTATAAAGGTGATATATTTTTTGCAAATAATACTAAATTTTACTTGCAAATTTCAAAAAAATATGATAGAATATACAAAAATTTTAGGCCGCAAGCCCAAAGGAGCTCCTTTGGTTTTAGGTATTGCTTTGCAATACCTAAAACCAATAAAAAACAAACTCTCGTCAGTGAGGGTTATTTCAGAAATTTTAATATTTTTAGTATTTTTATGTAATTTAACCTATGTTTTACTGTGTGTTACACACGACGGCATGATTGCACATGATTATATCATTTTTTCAAAAAAGTATGTATTATGAACGCAAAAGGGTGGAAGGACATGAAAAAACTGTTTTTACGCAAAAGTATTTTGTTAGTATGGGCGTTTGCCTATTTTTTAGTTGTTTTGATTCCGATTGTTTTTAATTTGCTTGTATATATGCAGTCGCAAGATGTTCTGGCGGACAATGTACGCAAGGTGAATCAGAATTCTATGGAAGCGACGAAAAAAGAAATGGATTCTTTGGTGAGCAGCATGCTCAATGCATATATCGACCTTTCGTACAGTGCCGGTGTCAAGCGTATTGCAGCTATGAACGATACACAGGCAAGCGGTTATCAGTACGAAATGTATCAGACGATTCAAGATTTGCGCAAGTTTAATAATTATGTAACCGGCTATGCGGAATACTATGTTTATTTTAAAAAACTGGATTTGGTAGTCAGTGCGAAAGAGCCGGTATCAGACCGTATTTTCTTTTCGGATATGCAGATACAAGATATTTCTTTTGAAGATTGGAAGAGCAGAGTGCAGAGCGGCGGCAATGAATATCTGCGGTATCAGGCAAAGGACGGCAGCAGAAATGTTATGTATTATAATCCGTTGGCATGGCAGGACGGAAAATATCAGGACGTAATCTTTTTGGCGCGGCTGAGACAGGATGTTATGAGAGAACGGCTGCAAAGTATGTATTACGGTGAGCAGGGTACTCTGGCGATTTTTAATCAAAGCAACGAGGTGTTAATATCTGTCGGGGAGATAAAACAAGAGACGGCAGACCTTATTTCTTCTATTGATATAGGAAACGGAACAGTACAAAAAGACGGAATTGTTATCACGGTGTCTCCTTCCTCGGTAGTAAATTGGAAGTATGTCTATATCCTGCCGGAAAAGGTGCTGTTTTCTGATGTGGCATATATGCGGATATGGACGATAGCTTCTATTGTTTTGTCCGTATTGATTAGTGGTGTGATTATCTATTTTATTTTGAAAAAGCAATACACGCCTATCAATAAGTTGGTGAGCATGTTCGGCAAAGAGGATTATGTGGGCAAGGTAGATGAGTTTTCGTTTTTGGAGAATAAGTTGTCGGAAACTTTGACGACCAAGGCGGAAGCGGAGAAAGCGCTGGATAAGCAGAAAAAGCATGTTCGCATCAACTATCTGCGTCGGTTTGTCAAGGGACTTGTCGAGGACGAGGCGTCTGTCAATAATATTTTGCAGGCAATGAATTGCGAAACCGTTGGAAAGAAATATGTAATCTTGCAATTCTATGTGAGGGATTATACCTGCCTTTTTGCCGATGATGAAACTTTGCATAATGAGCAGAGAATTGATTTGGCGAATCTTATCATAGAAAATATCGGGACGGAATTGATAGAGACTTCGTACAATTGCTTTATGTTTGAATGTGACGACATGATGGTTGCGTTGGTGCTTGCGGACGAAAAAGAAAAAAACAATGCAATAGAAAATACCCTGTTGGAGTACATAGATAACTTTAATAAGATTATACGGGAGAATTTTAATATTGAGTGCTGTGTTTCTGTCAGTCAGGTCATCAATTCTTGTCTGGATATTCCGCTTGCATATCAGGAGGCGACAGACGCGATAGAATACGCGATTGTGTCAGCCGGCAGCAAGGTTGTACGCTACGATGAAGTTGCCGGACAGCGGAGGGACGGATATCAGTTCAATTATGAATTGAAGCAGGAATTTGTCCGTGCCATGAAATCGGCGAATATAGAGGCTGGTATTGCAATTGTTGATACCGTTTTAGAGAATAATGCGGATTTGGACGAAACTAATATTCAGGGTATGGTTGTCGATTTTGTGGCAGTTATTCTGCGCGGCGTGAATGAAATTTATCGGGAGAGCGGCGGAACGATTACACAAAAAGATGTATATCAGATACAAAAGCTGTTGTTCTGCACAGATGCTAAGGAGTTGCGCAGCGGTATTGAAATGTTTTTGAAGAATGTTTGTGACAAGGCTTCCGTTTTGTATGGTGAGGATAATTTGGTCAGCCGCATTAAAATTTATGTGGAAGAGAATTATATGGATTCCAATTTAAACGTTGCGACATTGGGGGAACGATTTTCCAAGACGCCGCATTATATTTCCAAGCTGTTCAAGGATGAACAGGGTTTTGCGCTTTTGGATTATATTAACTGTGAACGAATTTTGCATGCTAAGCAGCTTTTGGTTGCAACGAAAAAGACCCTGGCGGAGATTACAGAGGAGGTAGGATTTACCAACGTAGTAACTTTTATCCGAGTGTTTAAGAAATTTGAAGGTGTGACGCCGGGAAAATTCCGGGAGACACCGCCAGAAGAAATTTAAATTAAAAATGCAAAAAGAATGCCGCGCAATGCGCGACATTCTTTTTTGATATATCAAAAAGGGAAATTTAATATGCAATTTGGGAAAAAGCTTGCAACTCGGACGGGTGAGTTATGCAAAAACATTGCTGTCATAGGCGTTTTCGGTTAATGTTTATTTTGTTAATCAATCACTTTTTTGTTAATTTACTTCCGATTTTAATTGTGTTATATTGGAAAACAGAAAGATAAAAGCCTATCAACAAAACATCTTTCAGAGTCAGTATATGCCTTTGGAACAGAAAGGAATGGTTAAATTATGAAAGCAAAAAAACTAACAGCTCTTTTTATCGGTTTTATACAGCTTTTGACCTTGCTTCCGCTTACGACGTTCGCGGCTGAAGGGGATTACAAGGAGTCTTTGGTTGCGGCGGGGTATTTTACGCCGGACGGTTTGGTCGATTTGGTGAATGACGGTGTACAGTCGGATTCCGTTTGCGGCACAGGCAACGGATATGATTCTACCGCAAAGAGATACGTTGGTTATGTGACAAACGGAAGTGATTATTATTCCCTTCGATTGCCTGAAAGTCGTCGAAATAAACTAACTACTTCTGCGGGATATACATTGGAGACATATTTTAGTTTAGGGTCGGTAAATGATCTTTCAAAACCTGCTGATGCGAAATCACAAGGAATTATTGGTGCTGCGCAGAGCGGTGGGTTTGATTTTGAGATGAATAAAACCAATAAATTAGAGGTTTATGTGAGTAATGGCGGAACTTGGGTAAAGAATGGCAGTAATTATCCCGGTTCCTCGTTGACATTGCAGGCAAATAAATGGTATCATATCACGGTTTCGGTTTCTCCGGATAATGTGTCTGTTTATCACGATGGCGCGCTGTTGGAGAGCCTGAATGTCAGCGGATATACGTTAGCGTTTCCGACAGGCGATAATATGAAAGACCATTACGGATTGGTTATCGGCGGCGATTATGCACCGGATAATACTTCGAGCAATAAAAAAATCCAAGCGGTCGCTTCGTCCGGGAGCAAGTTTGCTTTTACCAATATTTACAGCAAGGCGTTGACTGCTGAGGAAGTCACGGCGGCGTATAAAGAAAATGTCACGGAGCATGCTGCGTCTTCCATGATGGATAATTTATCCACTGCGATAGAACAAGCTTCCATGCTGCTTGCCGATAATGAGCGGAGCGAGGAATTAAAGTCTTTACGCAGCGAGGGCGTTGCTCTTGTCGGAAAGGCGGATTTGACTGCGTCTGACGTTTCCGCATATGTGGCAAAAGTAAATGGGGAAAGAGAGAAGAACGGAGGATTTCCGCTTGTATATAATCCGGCATATATGAATATGCCTATGGGGATAGCGATAGCGGACTATGCGGCGAAGTATGGATTTTCCGCCAGCGGTATTTGGGGAATGCAAAAAATAGCAAATGATGATTCAAAAAATCTTAAGAGTTTAAGATTTTCTATCAATACCGGTTCAAAATTACAAGCGGTAGATTTCTTTAATTTAAAATTTGCCAATGACGTGGTGAATGTGCCGGTTACAAACAAAGATGGATATATCTACGAGATAGAAACTACTACGGTAAGTAAGGGTGCAGACACAATTGATATGCAATTTAAAGGCGCTGATTCCGCAGGCGCGGAAAAAGTTTTTGCGAGGGTTCGCATCGAGAGAACCGGTGACACAAACGACACTTCTGCTGCCGGAAATGTGTATGTGATAGATAAAGACGGTGTGGCAGTCGGAACAAAAAGAGCTATTAAGGTTTCTTCAAAAAGCAATGCCAGTGTTGCAGGGGATTTGGTATATTATAAAGCCAAGCTCAATATGATTGATAAAACCATCAGCGCATGGGCTGTGCCGCGTTTGACAGACGGCGGAACATACAGCGAGATACCTGCGAACGACGATAATTTGTTGATAGCAAATTTCCCGTTCTATGATAATACCATCACCGATTTCGCAGGAGTGTCGCATCACGCAGCGGTAGGCAGCGGAACGATTAGTTCTACAACCGGTAACTGGATTACCAAAATTCGGGTGGATGAATATAATCCTAATGCGACCTATTCGGTTTCGGGTGAAACGGACGCGAATGTGATCGCCGTTACGTTAAACCAAAACGGCGAGGTGAAATACAATGGCGAATTTAATGAGAGCCATACTACAGTAACATTCCCTGCGGTTAAGTCGGGGACATACGACATTGCGGTTACCTATGCGAACGGGTACGAAGCAGCGTTTGGCACAAGTACGTCTGTGCGTGTTGAAGAGACGGATGTTGCGGATTTGAAGATTACATCTTCCTTGATTCCGCTTAACCTTTATACGGTTTCGGCTACAACGGATAAACACGTGACTAAAGCGACATTAAATCAGGAGGGACAGGTGCGGTTTACGGGTACGTTCAATGACGAGCATACCGCGGTGACCTTTGAACGCGTGCCTGACGGAACCTATGATGTTGTGACGGAATATGATATGAACTACACTGCCGCAGAATCGGCAGCTAAAACGGTAACGGTCAGTGGAAGCGACATTGCGGCGTCGGCACTGGCGATTACCTCACAAGCGCCGACAGACGGGATTACTTTGCGCGTAATGGTTATTTCCGACTTGCAGTATGGCCGCGCAGGCGATTACCGCGCAAAATTCCGTTTAGCGATGGACGGTGTGGTTGCTAAGGCAAAGGTGGAAGGAAATCCGGATGTTTTGATGATTCCGGGTGACATTTCACATAACAGTACTGATGATAATTTGCAGAAATTTTATGAGGATTTGAACAGTTATCTGAACAATAATCAGGACGTATTTGCTAATACCAAAGTATTGCTGCTTAGAGGAAATCATGACGCAAAGGATAATACCGTCATTGCGGGAAATGAAAAGGCAGGCGGACAGTTTGTAGCATCGACGAGAAAATATTTTGACTCGGAATTTGAGGCGGATTCCTTAACAGAGGTCAACGGATATTCTTTTATCATGGTCAGTCAGGACACACAAAGAAGCAATGATGAAACGTCAAACCTTCCGTATCTCCATTCTCCGGCAACCAGACAGTGGCTCACTGAAGCGCTGGCAGAAGCGGGTAAGAAAAATGACCGTCCGATTTTTATCGGTATGCATCCGGCGACCTATGAAAAGAATGAGGCGGGGACGATTACTGCCGCAAACGGCACGGTGTTCGGTTCTTATCCCGTAGCAGGAAGCGTCAGAACCTCTCAGTACTGGGCAACTTCGGAACTGTATGACATTATCAAACCGTATTCCAACGCAATTACTTTTGCGGGACATTCCCATTGGACGGTAGCGAATGAAGGCTCTATTCATCAGAGAGATTTCACTTCTTTGAATACGGGCGCAGTCAATAACATGGAAATCGAAGACGGTTGGTCGGAATCATTCCAGCCAAAGCGGTTTAACAGCAGTAATGAAAACGAATCAAACGGATTTTATATCACTGTCAATACTGACCAGCAGGTTAACGTGGAACGTATGGATTTCTACCGTATGCAGAGAGATAACAATATCAATGCAGTGCTGGGCGAGGACTGGACGTTTAATCCGCTGGATAAATCCACATGGACTTATACCTCCGATAGAGATAAGGTTGCTCCTGTATTTACACAAAATGCATTTGTTCGGCTCAAAGAGGAAACATTGTCCGAGAGCGGCTGTACGATTGAGTGGAGCAATACTGAATTGACGGAGAACGAAAGTGACATCAATCACTTTAAACTGGAAATCTTTAAAAAGGATGGTACAGCTCCGGTTAAGACATACACAGTAAGCTCTTACTACTGGCTGCGCGGCGAAAATGAACGCCCGACAGTCAATAACTGGACAGTCAGCGGTTTGGATGCCGGTACGGAATATTACGCGAAATTGACCGCCTATGACCAGTTCTATAATGCGTCCGCGCCGATTGAAAGCGCGCCTTTTACCACTCCGCAGAGAATAGAAAAACCCGCGGCGGTGACAGAGGTTTCCTTTACGGATAAGACGGCGATTGATACCTCTGAATACGCGCGGTTCTACGGCTTACAGCCAATCAGCAGCGGAACGGTACCGGTGAACTTTAACAGCGAATTAAAGATGTACGAGGGTACATTTGCAAGAACGGAAACGGGGCAGGCAGATCGCAGTGAGAATTTCTTTAAAATTTTGCTGGACGAAGGCAGACGGAAGCTGATGCAGAGCGACGGGTACACGATTGATTTGATGTTCAGTCCGACGGGGCAGTTCCAGTCGAACAATAATATTATCGGAGCGGCGGAGGGAACCGGTTTTGATATTGAACTTGGTACAGACGGTAAACTGCATACCTATGTCCGGCACGACGGCGGTTGGGTACAGAGTCCGCACCCCGGCGAATCGGTGACGACAGAACTTGGCAAGTATTATCACATTACTGTGACCTATGACGGTGAGAATATTAAAGTTTATCAGGACGGCATGCTGAAAGATACACGCGCGATGGCGAATAAGCCGTTGGAATTTTCCTCGGCGGTTTCTGCGGATGCATTTTACGGCATGGTTCTGGGCGGCGATTACACAACGGTCGAGGGCGGTCAAACAGACGCGCAGAGCGCTTTTAACGGTAAGATTGTTTTTGCCAATATTTACAGCGGTGCATGGAATTCCGGAGAGGTGGCGGACAGCCATGCGGGATTGACTGCGAGAAAGAATCTGACAAAGATTGACGCGTTAAATACGATGCTGACCCAAACGCTGCCAAGTTCTGATTCTTCCTCAAAGGAAGCCCTGCTTGCTGAGGGCTGGGCGTTGATGAACAGTGCGACCCTTACCGATGAGCAGATTACGGCATATTTGGAAAAAGCAGACGCGGCAGAATGTTATCACAGTGTGGAATTCTATGCGCGGGAGGTTGATAAGCCGTATTTGGCGGATAAGTTTGAGGATTCCGATCCGTTGAACGCGGAACTTGCACAATACGGACTTACTGCCGATTACAATGGAACTACATGGAGTGTGGTGAAGCACAATTCTGTTACTTCCTGTTATACGGATTCCCTGCGGTTCTCTTTGAGAAATCTTGGGGCGAGCTTAACTGACCGTGAGATTATGAAATGGTCGTTCGCGGATGACGGTATTCATAATCCGAAAGGTGTTCATTTTGATGGAGAAAAGGTTGTGTTTGAAACTGAAACCGCACTGCTGTATAACGGCGCAGGTTATGTTGACATGAAGTTAAATGGTAAAAATGCAGAAGGCGTAGAGAGTGTAATTGCCAAACTGCGTTTTAAACCGAATTCTGCCAACAGCAAAGATGGTACTGTCGTTTTGCTTGACAATAACGGTCAGGAAATTTCGGATAAAATAACTGTTCAATTGCATGATAGTAATGGTCATGCGGTGCAGGTGCTCTATATTCGGGCGGAAGTTGATTTGGAGAACGAAAAAGTTTCTGTTTGGGTAGTGCCGAGAAAGAATACAGCAAATCCGTATACGGGTATATTGCCTACTTCGGACAGTTTGCTTGGCGAAAATATTGACTTTTATACAAGCGGTGTTAGCGAACTCAGTAGTTTCAGTGCTGCTGTTACAAACAATACTGCGACAAACGGGCTGTGGATTAACAATTTGCGAGTGAGCGGTTTGTCAAAAGGTGAATTTACAGCTGCCATCAAAAACACCGATGAGATATTTACTTCACTTTTGGCAGGCAGTTCCGCATCGGTTACAGTGGATATTTCCAATCCGCTGAATGAGACAAAGAAAATAACCGGTTATCTTGCTGCGTACGGAACCGGTGACAGAGTGCTGTATACGCAGATGGTCGGTACGAAAGAGGTGTCGGCAAGTAAGGAAAGCATAGAGGCAAATGTCCAGTTGCCGACAGAATTGCCAAAGGCGGATATCAAGGCGCTGAAATTGTTTGTTTGGGACGAAAACTTGCAGTCCTATGCAATGTATTCGGCTGATTAAAATTGAAAAGAAATATACCTCGGCTGCGTGCGCGTGACCGAGGTATATTTTTTAAGTGATAGGAAATTCCTATAAATAAAAAAATAATGAAACGCCCATGCGAGATTTTCCTCCCTATAGTCGGAAACGCATATGGGCAAACAAAGCGTTATCCTTTTATGCCCGCCGAAGGTGCGTTGTTGCCCGCAAAAGGCAAAAATACGATTTTGTTAATCTGTGTAATCCTTGATATAATAGGCGTTTCATGGAAAATTTTCAAGTATTGTGTATTTCGTTTATAATCGTATAATTTGTTAATTGACCCCAATGCTTGGCGGGTGTATACTTGAGATGTTGATAGGCAAAAGTGTTTTCAAATTTATAAGATGTGATTTAAAATCTGATGAGAAGCGTAAGGAGGGATGCGGATGCGTTTTCAAAGAAAGCATATGTGCATTGCGGCGGCTGTGCTGATTGCGGCGATGCTCGGCGTTGGTTGTGATAACAGCGGAAATCAGCCGCACAGTGAGGAAACCGCACTGGAGGACGGCGAGTATCCCATACGGACTGCGCAGCATCTTAGCTATTGGATTCCTGAACTTGCGGCGGTAGAAGGTTACAACAGCCGAGCGGACTTTCCTATTATGAAAGAATGGAAGGCGCGCACGGGAATAGAAGTGGATTGGATTTTACCTTCACGCGGGAACGAACAGCAGCAGTTTAATATTTTGCTTGCTTCCGGCGATATGCCTGATATTGTGGAGTGGCGTTGGCCGGAATACACCGGCGGAGCAGAAAAGGCACTGCATGACGGAATAATCGTGAATTTGGACGAACTACAGCAGTACACACCAAATTTTCGGCGGGCGATGGAAACCAATGCGGAGTTTGGAAAGTTAGCCAAAACAGATAGCGGGAATTACTACTATTTTCCCGTGCTGCGGGATACGAAACAGACAAACGGATATAAATTGGTTGTGACCTCAGGTTATATGATGCGCAAGGATTGGCTGGACGATTTGGGCTTGCCGGTTCCGCAAACGATTGCGCAATGGTATCAGACTTTGAAGGCGTTTAAGGAACAAAAGGGAGCCGAAGCGCCCTTGACACTGACGCTGGAGGATATCGGTTCGGGCTTGGTGGGAGCATACGGGATTTATATGGATTTCTACTGTGAGGACGGCAGAGTAAAATATGGTCGTATCGCTCCGGAATACAAAGAATTTTTGACGGAAATGAAAAAATGGTTTGACGAGGGCTTGGTGGATAAGAATTTTGCCACTATTGATTATGACATTGTAAGCAGGCGTATACTTGAGGAAAAGTCGGGCGCGGCGTTTGGGTGGCTGGGCGGTCAAATGGGCACATGGCTGACGCAGGGTGTGCAGAGCAATCCAAAGTTTGATTTAGTGGGAGTACCTTTCCCGGTCTTGAACGAGGGAGATGAAATCCGTTTTACTCCAAAGGAGGCGCCGGTGCTTGCGCAGGGCGGTGCGGCAATCAGCGGCAGCAGTTCCAAGAAAGCGCTTGCGGCAAGATTTTTGGATTATTTTTACAGCGAGGAAGGGCATATGCTTGCCAATTTTGGTGTAGAGGGCGATACTTATGTGATACGGAACGGCAATCCTGTTTATACAGATAAAATTCTGCATAATTCTGACGGCTTAACCATTGGGCAGGCGCTTAGTTTATATACACGCGCAGGGGCGCCGGGGCCGTATCGGCAGGACAGCAGATACAGCGAGCAATATTATCAGTTTTCGCAGCAGCGTGAGGCGCAGGAAATATGGAAGAATACCAAAGCGGACGAATATCGTTTGCCTCCGTTAATGCCTGCATCGGATGAGGTGGCTGAGTACTCGGAAAAAATGAGCAATATCAAGGCTTATGCAGACGAGATGTTTTTGAAATTCATTTTCGGGGAGGAATCGTTGGACAATTTCGACCGATATGTTGCGGAGATGAACGCGTTGGGGCTTGAGCGTATATTGGAGATTCAGCAAGAAGGGTTGACGCGGTACGAAAATCGATAATGTGAACAAAAAGAGAGAAAGGAGTGGCAGCATGAAAAGAAAAATTGCTCTGCTGACGGCTTTAACGGTGTCAGCGATAACGACGGGGGGAGCGTTTGCGACAGATTATACTAATGTATACGTGCAGGAAGGCGTTGCGAAGGCAATCATTGACGGTCAGACTGTTGAAATGAATACACCTCCCGTAGAGGTAGACGGAACCTTGATGATTCCTTTGCGGGCGTTTGCGGAGGCTTTTGGAAAAAATGTATATTGGAAGGATGGCTTTGTGACAGTCAGCGATGAGAAGATGAATGAAAATTACAATCAGGAGTATTTGAATCAAATGGTAGATGGGACAGAAATCAGCGATGACTTGTCCGATATGGATTTAATTATTTCCCGTTTGCGGGGAGAGGTGACGGATGCGGCTGCCGATCCGTCAGATGCATTGGCGCATTGGAAAGAGGACGGCAGCTTTGAAGGAGTGGAATATTTCAATGCTGAGCGCAGTGTTTGGAATGCCAATGAGCATTTGAACTATGTGTTGAGTATGTGCAAGGCGGCGTATTCGGAGTCTAATTCGTATTACGGTAACGCGGAATTGAAAGAGAAAATTGCTAAATCATTGGATTTTTGGGTTAACGGCGGCAAAGTGGATTGTGATAATTGGTGGTATAAGCAAATAGGTATTCCGACCGTTTTGGTGAATATCTTACTGCTTGGTCCGGAAATAAGTTCTGAGACGACGGAAGCTTTGAATGCGGAGACTTTAGAGGGCAGTGTTTTTAAAGAAACCATTACCGACCGCATTACGGAGCGGCCTGTGAGCAGTTCGGGAGCAAACCTGACCGATAAGTTGGTGACCTCCTTTAAAATTGCGGCAGCAACTCGCAACCAGGAGGAAATGTATCGTGTTATGTCCTTGCTGGATAATGAATTGCGGGTATTTTATAAAGAGCGCAAAGATGAATTTGGCGAGGATGCTGAGGGTATCAAGGCGGACTACAGTTTTCATCAGCATGTGGATCAGGTGCAGTTTGGCGGATACGGCGAAATTTTCGCAAAGGATGTTTATATTTTATTAGATGTGGCAGAGGGAACGAAGTATGGTGTTTCCGAGCGGGCGTTGAACGAATATGCCAACTACATTTTGGACGGTTTAAGTTGGGCGTATCGCGGAGAGTATTCTGATTTTACTGTTGTTGGACGGTCACTTACCCGTCAGGATAAGGGCAAAGGTATTCGAGGGACGGTAAAGCATGCAATGGAAACACTGATGCGTTATTCCGGTTTGGAGCGCGCGGATGAATTGAAACGGGTATATCGGGAGCGGTTTGGCGGGGAGACAAGCGCCTTTTCGGGTAACAGACAGTTTTGGCTTTCCGATTATATGTCGCACAATCGTCCGGAATATCATGTTGGCTTAAAAATCGCTTCTAATCGTACTAAGCTGGGCGAAGTTGTCAATGATGAGAATTTGCTTGGATATTACTTGTCCGACGGTGTCACCTGCATGATGCAGCGCGGCGATGAGTATAATAACATTTATCCTTTGTTGGATTGGAACAAGCTGCCGGGAACGACCACGCCGCAGGGCGGATTAAAAAATCTGAACGATTGGGCGGAGTGGAACGGCGAGCACCTTTGGAATTGGAAAGGGAATTGCAGTTTTGTCGGCGGTGTGTCAGACGGCAAATACGGTGCGGCGGTGATGGATTATAACCGCGACGGTATGGCGGCGCATAAGGCGTGGTTTTTCTTCGATGACCGCATGGTTGCGCTTGGAAACGGAATCAATTCCTACACGAATATGGATATTTACACCAATTTGAATCAGTGCTTGCAAAACGGTGATGTCGTAGTAAGCAAAGACGGAAAAACACAAAAATTGCAAAACGGCACGCGTACTTTAGAAGATGCAGACTATATTTGGCACGACGGTATCGGATATCTTTCCGGCAATGCATTGGAGCTTGTTGCAGAAGAACGCACCGAAAAGTGGAGCACGGTCAATGGCGGAAACAAGGACGGTGTTGAAACGAACTATGTTTTCCAGCTGGGTATTCACCACGGTGTGAAGCCGGATAACGCTGATTATGAATATACAACGGTGTTTGGAAAGACGGCGGAGGAGATGGACAGCGTTGTAAAAAACAACCCGATTCAAGTCTTGCAAAATGATGATAAAGTGCAGGCGGTGTACAATAGCGATTTGAAAATGACGCAGGCGGTTGTTTGGAAAATGGGCACAATAGAGTTGCCAAGCGGACTGACGGTGACAACAAATAAGAAATGTATGTTGCTGATTCAGGAAAACGAGGACGGAAGTCTGAGCATTACAGCGTCTAATCCTGAAAATTTGCCTAAGGATTTGCAGGTGACGGTGAATCGCACTTTGCCTGTACTGAACGAAAAGTATATTGTTAACAATGCGGACGGAACGACAACCATTAAATTCCGCTTGAATGAGGGTGTATATGCCGGCAGCAGTACGGTGTATCATTCGATGGCAGGGTTTGACAAAAATTCTATTATGAATCAATATTAAAAGCTTTACTATAAAAATAACACAGCTTTAAAAGGAGGAGTTTCAGATGAAAAAAGGTATGAGATGGATGGGTCTGGCGCTTGCGGCCAGCTTTATGGTGACCGCTTTCACAGCGTGCGGCGAGAATGACACACAACAGACGGGTTCCGGCAATCCGGATATGCCGTATGAGGGCGTAACTTTGAAGTATGCGCTTTCCGAGTCGGCAAGTCAGGGCGCGGAGACAAAGGAACTCATCAATTTGGTGAAAGAAAAGACGGGTATCAATATTGAGTTTACCATTGTGCCCAATACAAACGCAGGCGAAGTTGATAAGACCTTGGTCAGCTTGCAGGCGGGAGATGAGCTGGATATCATGTATGCTGCTACTCCGAAGTTGAAGAGCTATTATCGCGCGGGTGTACTGACGCCTTTGGATGATTTAGCGGAGAAGCAGAATTATGATATGGCAAAGGTGTTTGGCGACAGCGTGGCAACATACGATGACGATCAGGTTTACGGTTTGCCTGCGTTTAATGATATTTGGCTTACCTTCTATAATAAGAAGATATTTGATGAGGCAAATGTGCCTTATCCGCCGGCAGAGGGTTGGACTTGGGATGAGTATATCGAAACCGCGAAGAAATTAACCAATCCCGAAAAAGGCATTTACGGTTCTTTCATGCTTGACTATGCGAACTATAACTATATGTATGCGACACAGTGCGGTGTTGAGCCTTATAAGGCTGACGGAACCTCTAACTTTGATGACCCGAAGTATAAAGAGGCAATCAAGTTCTATTATGACCTCGGCAACGTGGAAAAAATCCAGCCGGACAGCAGAACTTACGCTTCCGGAACGTATGCGTGGAATTCCTTTGTCTCCACAGGTAAATTTGGTATGTTTGTCTGCGGCGGCTGGGCGGCAAGCATGCTTTCAGATTTGAACAAGTACCCGAGAGACTGGGAGTGCGGATTTGCTCCGATGCCGTATCCGGAGGGACAGACAGCTTCTACCCTTGCAGTTGCGGGCTGCTATGCGATTCCCGAAACCAGTAAAAAGAAGGACGCGGCGTTTGAGGCGATTAAGTGCATTGCGGAAAATCAATATACTTTAGGTTACGGACGTGTTCCGGCAAGAATTGATTTGACTGACGATGAAAAGGAATCCTATATTTCCGAAAAACTTGTGCCGATGTTCAGCGCGGACAATATGACCACTGAGGAAATTAAAAATGTGTGGTTTAATAACAACATTAAACTGTATCCGGAAAAGATTGTCGGTAAAGGGGATACGGAGATTGAGCAAATCTGGATTGAAGAGGGACAGCTTTACGGACAGACCGGCAAGGATTTGGATGCGACCATGAAATCCGTAAAGGAGCGTTCTGACGCGGCAATCAAAGAAGATGAATAAAGTTTAGCATTTATTTTGTTTGCCGCCGGTCATTGAGCGGCGGCAAACAGAATGACAATATTATCGGAAAGTGAGGCAGAGAAAATGGCAGCAAAAGCCGCAGCTATGCAAATGAAAAAGAGCAAGCGACAATCGCAGGAAAACCGTGCGGGCTACGCATTTGTACTGCCGTATGTTGTTGCGTACAGCATATTTACGGGGATTCCGTTTATTATTGCGTTGAGTTTGTCGTTTTTAAATGTAAAGTATATTACAAAACTGGATAATTTAAAATTTGTGGGTTTGGATAATTTCATTAAATTTTTCCAAAGCCACGAGGGAATTATGGCGCTTTTGCGCACGTTTGAATATTCGTTGATTTATGTTCCCGTAATTATGGTACTGGGCTTTTTGTTGGCAGTGCTGCTCAATCGGGGCGTATATTTGAAAAAAACCATCCGTGCAATGACGTTTTTGCCGTATGTTTCCAATATGGTTGCGGTAGCGGTTATTTTTAAGCTGTTGCTGGGGCAAAGCGGGCCGATTTACGAAATAATGAAGCTTTTTGGGCTGACAGACCCGCCGCTGTTGCTTTTAGACCCTGTTTGGGCGTTGCCGACCGTTGTACTGATTTCGGTCTGGAAGGGTGTCGGACTGAACATGATTACGTATTTGGCGGCGCTTCAGGACGTTCCGACCGAACTTTTGGAGGCGGCGCAGATTGATGGCGCGAATAAGTGGAAGCAGGTCATCCATGTGATTCTTCCTCAGGTATCACCGACCACTTTCTTCCTGCTCATCAGTTCTATCCTGACTTCTTTGCAGAACTTTACGGTTATTCAGGCGTTGACGGGCGGCGGACCGGGACAGGCGACAACGGTTATGTCGGTCAACATTGTCCGCACAGCGTTCACCAGCCACCAAACCAGTTATGCAAGTGCGCAGGCGATGATTGTTTTCGCTATCGTTATGGTAATTACAATTATTCAGTGGCGCGGACAGAAAAAATGGGCGAATAATTAGGAGGTGTATGGAATGTTGAGAGCGCGTATCACGAAATGGATTGTTACAATTATTATGCTGATTATCGGGATTCTGTGCATCTTCCCGTTTATATTCATGGTGTCCTCGTCCTTTAAGCCGAGCGGCAACGTGATGAAGTTCCCGTTTGAATTGATTCCGAATCCGGCAATCATTGATAACTACAAATCCTTGTTTACCAGTGAATATTTCGATTTTGGACGTTGGTATTGGAATACGATTCTGATGACGGGCACATCTATTTTTCTGAAATTGATATTTGTTACTATGGCGGCATATTCCTTTGCCAAGATTCGGTTTAAGGGCGCGGGGGCATTGTTCCTTGTATTACTTGCAAGCATGATGATACCAAGTGATATCATGATTTTGCCGAGATACATGATTTTTAAGAATTTGCGTTTGCTGGACACTATGTGGTCTATCATTTTGCCGAGTGTGGTGGACGTATACTTCCTGTTTATGCTGCGGCAGGCAATGAGCGGCATACCCGAATCTATCAGCGAGGCGGCACGTATTGACGGATGCAATCATTTTACCATCTATTCCCGCATTATTCTGCCGCTTGCCAAACCGGCAATCGCGACCATGGTGTTGTTCTCCTTTGTGTGGACGTGGAACGATTACATGAGCCCGTATTTGTACATTTCTTCTGTTGAAAAACAAATGCTGTCCGTTGGTATTAAGCTGTTTGCGGATGGACAGGTACAGGATTACGGCTCACAGATGGCATCTGCAACCTTGGTTCTGCTGCCGATTATTGCAGTGTTCCTGTTCTGTCAAAGATATTTTGTGGAAGGTATCAGCGGTTCGGCAGTTAAGGGTTGATGTTTGACTGCATAGTGCGGTTGGGCAGTTGATAATTGGAAAAATCCCCCGATGTAGGATAATGATTACTACGGTAGGGGGATTTGTTTATATCATGTGCTGTTTGGAATGCTTGATATCATGCGGTTTTACCGTAGTGTCCTTTTTGCATACGAAATATGCCAAATTGCATATTTATTTTTCACATTGTCTGTGTTAGTATGTTAAAGCGGATGTAGCATGAGAAACAGCGATTGAGGGAAAGGAGAAAACAATGGCAAAAGTGATACCGACCAAACAGCAACTGGAATTTTTAGATTGGGAATTCGGTGTATTTTTCCACTATGGAATTCGCACCTTTTATGAGGGGCATAAGGATTGGGATATGCAGGAGATGAAAGCGGAAAATTTCAATCCAACAGAACTGGATTGTGAACAGTGGATAAAAACGGTCAAGGACGCGGGCGCAAAGTATGCAATACTGGTGACAAAGCACCACGACGGATTTGCCAACTGGCCGTCCAAGTATACGGACTATTCGGTGGCAAGCACACCGTGGAGGGACGGTAAGGGCGACCTTGTGCGGGAGTTCACGGACGCTTGCCGCAAGTACGGCATTAAGGTGGGGTTGTATTATTCTCCGGCGGATTTCGGCGGGAGAAAGAGAACTGCGGAGGAACATGACGAATTTTTCATCAATCAAATTAGTGAAATTTTGACCGATTACGGCAAAATTGATTATTTGTGGTTTGACGGCTGCGGTTCGGAGGGGCATCAGTATGACGAAAAACGGATTGTGCAGGCAATCCGCACCATGCAGCCGGAAATCATGATTTTCAATATGTGGGACCCTGACACGCGCTGGGTGGGGAATGAATGCGGAATTGCGAACTTAGACAACGGCAACGTTGTAAACAAAGTGGCATTTTCTGTCCTGACGGAGGAAAAGGACGCCCTGAAGCAGGAACGGTTTCTTCCGGCGGAGTGCGACTGCATGATGCGGTATTCCAACTGGTTCTACAGTGAGCATGATGAAGACACTGTCAAGAGCCTGCCGGAGCTGATGGGGATGTATGAAAGTTCGGTCGGCAGGGGCGCGAATTTGCTTATCAACATCGGACCTGATCGGCGGGGATTGCTGCCGGAGAAAGACGCGGAGCGTCTGTTGGAATTTGGGGCGGAAATTCGCCGCCGTTATAACAAGCCGCTTGCGGAATTGAAAGACCAAGTGATAGAATTGCCGAAGGCAGAACTTGTCAATCAAGTGGTCTTGCAGGAGGATTTGAGCAATGGCGAACAGGTGAAGAACTTTGAAATTTGGGCAACCATGTATCTGGGCGGCAGAGACTTTCTGATTCACAAAGGCGATAAGATAGGACATAAGCGGATTTGCAGCTTTCCGACAGTGCGGACGGCAAAGCTGACGGTGAAAATAACAGAAGCAGACAGCGACGCAGATTTGAGCGGCGGTGCATATTACATAGATTAAATTAGGTGAAAGGAGAAAAGAGGTATGGAAAAAGGAAGATTTACCCTGCCGGGCGAGACCGGAATGGAAGAGGAGATAAAAAGATTAGTGGAGCTGTGGGGCGTAGACGCAATCCGCGACAGCGACGGCACACAGCTTTCACAGGAATTGATTGATTTGGGATTGCAGGTGTATTCCACTATTTGCTTGGTGCGGCTGGACAATGAATATGCCAAAGCAAATCAGGATAAATTGCAGCAGATTTTTCTGACTTCGGAGCGGTATACCGCGATGGACGGGGAACTGCAAATCAATATTATGGAGCGGTTGTTCGACCAGCAGTTCCGCCCGAATGAGGACGTGGATATCCATAAATATTGGCAGGTCATGGACAGAACCACGGGCGAAACTCACAGCGAATGGTATTACGCAGACGGCTTTGTGACGGTGAAAAATCCGAAGGCGTACCATGAGTACAGCGTGGATTTCTTAGCATATCAGTTATGGGAACCTGTTTCTATGTACAATCACCTGACCAATGATTGGAAAGAGGAACACCGTATGCCGATTGACGTGCGGTATCCCGAGGTGCAGGAACATATTTTAACCGTGTTTGAACAGTGGCTGAAAGACCATCCGAAAACGGACGTCGTGCGCTTTACCACGTTTTTCTATTGTTTTGACCTGATGTATAATCAATTGGGCAAAGAGCGCGCGGTCAACTGGTTTGGGTACATGGCGACAGTTTCACCTTATGCGCTGGAACTGTTTGAAAAGGAGTACGGCTATGCTATGACGCCCGAAGATTTTATCGACAACGGGCGGTATAATACACCGTTTAAAAATCCGACCAAGAAGTATTTGGACTGGATGGATTTCAACATGAAATTTGTATCCGAATTCGCGAAGAAATGTGTGGATTTGGCGCATAAATATAGCAAAAAAGCAATCATGTTCTTAGGCGACCACTGGGCGGGAACGGAACCGTACGGCTCGTATTTTCAAAATATCGGATTAGACGCTGTGGTTGGCGCGGCAGGCGATGGCGTGACAACCCGAATGATTGCGGATATTCCGGTAAAGGAGACAGAGGCGCGGTTTTATCCCTACTTTTTCCCGGATATCTTCCACGAGGGCGGAAATCCGGTGGGCGAGTCGGCGCCTATCTGGATTAAATGCCGCCGCGCAATCATGCGCAAACCGATGGCGCGGATGGGTTACGGCGGATATCTGAGCCTGGCGCTGAAATTTCCTGATTTTGTAGAGCATGTAACAATGATAGCGGAGCAGTTCAAGTCTATCGCAAAATACAGTGAGGGAAAAAGTCCGCGCACCAGTTTTAAGGTGGGCGTGTTGAATTCATGGGGGAAACTCCGCTCCTGGCAGACGCATCAGGTGGCGCATTCCTTGTGGAATCAAAGATGTTATTCTTACCTTGGCGTATTGGAGGCGTTGGCAGGTATGGAATTTGAGGTGGAATTCCTCTGCTTTGATACGATAAGGGAACAGGGCGTTCCATCAGATATTCAGGTGTTGATTAACGCGGGTGACGCATACACCGCGTGGAGCGGCGGAGATAATTGGGCGGACGAAAAGGTGGTCAGCGCCGTGCGGAAATTTGTCGCGGAGGGCGGCGGGTTTATCGGCGTGGGTGAACCATCTGCATACGAACGGGACGGTCAGTTGTTTACGCTTGCTGATGTTTTGGGCGTGCAGAAAGAAATAGGATTTACCGCAAGCAACAACAAGCCGCAGGTGGAAAAAGAGGCGCATTTCATTACGGAAGATGGAGAAATTGACAGCTACGGCGAGGGAATGAGCATGGTTTACCGTTACAGCGAGGGCGCGAAAGTGCTGGATATTCAGGATAAGAGCTGTACTTTGGCAGTGAATGAGTACGGAAAGGGCAGGAGCGTATACATGGCGGGTCTGCCATACAGCAACGCGAACGCGAGGGTTCTGCTGCGCGCGATTTATTGGGCGGCGTCTCGTGAGGCGGAAATGGAAAGCTGTTATTGCACAAATCCCGCGACAGAATGCGCGGTATATCCGCAGAGCGGAAGAATTTGCGTGGTGAACAATTCCATGGAGGCACAGGAGACAGAGGTACATTGCGACAAGAATGTGTGCAAACTGACCTTGCAGCCGCTGGAGTGTATGTGGCTGTAAAATGGCTTGATACAATTCCAATATGAGGAAAGGTTTTGAGTAGTAATCTCAACTTTTTATAAAAACTGTCGGGTTAAGATTTGTATTATTCACGCAAATTTTTCTTAGCTTGACAGTTTTCTTTTTGTTTCATCTGAATAAAATTTGAAAAGTATCGCGTGAAATGCCGTTACAACAGGCAGTTTAAGATTGGTAAAGCAAATGACAAAAAGTGTGTATTGTATCTGAAATAGTCTATGTGCTACAATGAAAACAGAAATCGCAGTTGTAGAAAGGGGTTATTTCAATATGGAAACGAAAAGAAAAAAGTTTGTTTTTGCAAAGCAAATTATTTCAATGCTGCTTGTCTTTGCGGTGTTGTGCTCTTTTGCTCCGCTTGGGGTAAGTACGGTCAGCGCGGAAGATAATTATTCCGAATCCGCACGGGCGAGCGTTGTATCAAAGCCGACAGCATCCGTAAAACCCGGTATGTATCGGAGTGCACAGCAGGTTGCGTTGACTGCGGAGGCAGGGGCGAAAATATATTACACAACCAATAATCTGATGCCAACTGTGAATGATACGGAATATACACAGCCTATTACCGTTTCCAAGGATACCAATATCTGCGCGATTGCGGTCAAGGACGGTGTGGCAAGCGTACCTACGACGTTCGGTTACTTTATCCGTACTGCGGAGGAACCGCTGACGAAGTTTGTTGTCATGAGCGATATTGAAGTAGGGGAGGGGCTGAATGACGAGAGCAACCCGGACAGGGTGTATGCATTGGACAAAAATCGCGTCTTTAAAGCGATGGAGGTTATGAGCAGCATTTGCCCAAATCCTGACCTGCTGGTGATGAACGGTGACCTTGTCAAGAATAACCGCAGTTCATCTAATACGCAGTATCCGAGCAAGGTGGGCGACCACGAGGCGTTTATTAAATTGATGAAGGATTCTATGACCGCTGCTGGAATATCTCAAACACCGGTGCAGGTCACGATTGGCAATCATGACAGCGTAGATCATGACGTTGCAAATATGAAAGCGTATTATGATAAAGATGAGGTCGCAAAAAATTGGTTTCCGAGTGATACGGGATATTATCACAAGGAAGTGAACGGGTTAGATTTTATCTATCTGGACAGCAATCACACTACAACAGCACAAAAGACATTTTTATCCGATACGTTGGCGGCAATTCAGAGCGAGAAAGGTGCAAACAGTCCGATATTTGTTTTCCTGCATATCCCGATTAACGGTGCGCAGGATGACAGTTCCTGGACCTGTTCTGCGGATTGGAGAACTATTTTGGCAAATTATCCGCAGGCAATCGTGTTCAGCGGACATACGCATTATTCGGTAACAGAGGATAGTTCTATCAGTCAGGAGGCGGGTTTTACCGCTGTTAACGGCGGCAGTATGTCCTATATTGAAAGAATAGACAAGGCAAAAGAAATGATGTGGAATAGTACGGACGGAACGCTGAAACGTATCTATCAGTTCCCGTCAACACAGGGACTGACGGTAGAGGTGTACGCTGACCGTGTGGAAATTAACCGCGTCACAGTAAATGCTGACCGCGGCGATGTAAAGCTGAATAATTATGTGGCGGTAGAACCGTATGACAACTGCGGCGCGGTTGCGGGTGACACATGGGTAATCAAGCGCGGTTCAACTACGGCGGAATGGAAAGAGAACTTCCAATATGAAAAGGCGCAGCGCAAGGCGAATGCGCTGGCTCCAAATTTTGCGGAAAATGCAAAGCCTGCGCTGAGCGGGATTGAGCGCACGGCAACAGTGAGTTTTCCGCAGGCGGAGAATGCGCAAAAGGTAGACAAGTATCAGATTGAACTGATTAATCAAAGCACCGGCAAAGCGGATAAAACCATGAAAGTCTGGTCGGAAAATCTGACCTCTCCCATGCCGGCAAGCCTAACCTATAATACCAGCGGTTTGGCGGGCGGAACTGCTTACCGTGCCAAAGTGACGGCGTACAACGATTACGGTGTGGCGTCTGAACCGATTTTGTCGGAGGAGACATATACTACGCCGGAAATCCCGGGTGTTAAAACCGTAGCGCTCACCAACGAATCTTTTGATGAACCACTGGATATAAAGGATGAAATGGAACACGCTGCGCCGTATATCTCCGATTGGAGCAAGCAAGAAACTTTGCAGGGCAGGGTGGATTATACGGATAAAAAAGCGGTGTTTGTTTCGACGAGCACTTCGACCTCCTGTGATATGCGGATACCTTTGCAAAAGCGTCCGAACGCTGACAGGCAACCGGGGCAAGCCGGAAGTCTCACGCCGATATCCGAAGAATTTTTTGTGGAATATGATTTTAAACTGGAGGAAGCGAGCAAAGGACTGTCCTATTTCCAGCATAAAAAAACGGAAGGAGGTTCGGCAAATAACTTTTCGGGAGCCAGCACAAAATTTATGACCTACTCACCCGCATCTATTTCTTGGAACGGTAAGTCGGTCAGCGGCTTGGATTTAAAAAATACGTCTGCGCGAATTCGTATCCGCATGGGGACGGAAAACGGTAAAGCATACATCAGCGGAGTTTGGGTAAACGGCAACAAGCTGGATGATACAAAGGTTTTCGGCGATGTGTCGGACGGCTGGACCCAGATACAGTTTAACGAGAACGAAGGAACACGCCCGTCGGGAGAACGGAGACAAATATCCGTAGATAATTTCAAGGTTTGGAAGACGGGGGCGGTTCAAATTAGTGAATTTGCTGCGGCAGGTGAAGATGACGTTACCTTTGAACAAATTAAAGGCGGAAACACGGCGGCAAATAATGTGACAGAAAATCTGAATTTGAACAGTTTAATCGGTACACAGACGAAAAATGGTTTGGTTATCCTTGGTTGGCAGTCTGATAACGAAAATGTCATTGCAACGGACGGAACGGTTACCCGCCCCACATTCCAAGGCAACACGGCAACCGTTACACTTACTCCGATGTTGGGTATGGTGGACGCCATGAACGAGACGGGTGAAGATTATGTAAGCGCGGCAGGAAAAGCGATAACGCTTACCGTACCGGATTTGGGCAGAGAACCGCTCAAGGTGGCGCAGACCGGATATATTGCGGACGAGGATTATAATCAAGCGTTAACGGAGGGCGATGTTGCGACTCATTTGATTCCGTATGTTGAACATTATGAAAGTAACAATTCCGGTACACCAAAAATTATGGGAACAGGTGATGTTGTCTTTAAAGACGGTAAAGTGTTTTTTAATACGACCAACCTTGGCGGGAACAAGTTGGTGGTTCCGTTCCAACCGGGGGTAAAGGCAGCGCCCAATCCATTACTTGGGGAGTTTTATGTAGAATTTGATTTGGATATCGTGACTGATCAAGCGTTGCTTTCCTATATTATGAATGGAAGCGGAAACAACGCTATCAAATTTGAAATATCCAGCAGTAAAATAAAGTTGAGTTATTACGAGAAAAAAGCTGATGGTTCAACAGCATTGGCTAATTCTCCTTATGGAGAGAAGTACGTCAGCGGCAAAAGTCATAAAATTAAATTGTTGCTGGGTACAGAAGCTTCTGTACTGTATATCGGGGGTATGTGGATTGACGGCGCCTCGGTAAAAACAGGGCGTCAGGACATTACGGGATATACCGGCGAGAAGGGGTGGCATGCGTTTACAGCGGTTCCCGCCAGCAAATGGATTGTCGGAGATGTTTGCAGTGTAGACAATGTCAAAGTTTGGCGCAGTGAAGAAGATCAGGCGAAAGAATTGGCGGCGGCAGATGACGGTAAAATTACCTTTGAGCAAATCAAGGGACAAAATATTTCTGCCGAGAGCGTGACCGCAGATTTGGAATTGAAGTCCGGGGAAGCCGGAGCTTTGCAAACGGCAAATAAAATGTTGGTTATGGGTTGGAAGTCCAATAACGAGTCGGTTATCAGCACAAGCGGTAAGGTGACGCGTCCGGCGATAGAGGATGTTACCGTCAATCTTACACCGATACTTGCGATACAGTCATCGGATACCGGAAAGTATATCACTACGGACGGCGAGCCGATTGCGGTGACGGTTAAGCGTCAGCAGGCGGGATTCTTTGATAAGGATTCCAATTTGGTTTCTGTTTTGAATGGAAACATTACACAAGGAAACGCAGATATCAGTGGATTGAGCGGAAATGTCAGAGCTTATGCGGCACTGTATTACAACAATCGGGTCGAGCAGGTTTGGGTAGGCGAGAAAGTGACGACAGGCGGCGAGAATACGTCTGCAACCGTTGCGATTACTCTGCCTGACAATCTGACAGGCAGAAGTTTGAAATTGTTTGTATGGAACGCGGATACATTGACACCTTTGACCGAACATCCGATTGAAGTGAAATAGAGAGAAATAAGCAGAAAGGGCAATGCGTTTACGCATTGCCCTCAGCGTGTCGATAAAGTCGACACGCTGAGAGGCTGTTGAAAAACGAAGTGATATTTTGTGAAAATGTTTCCGTCGGCGTACGATGGTACGGTAGGGAGCATTTTCGCAAAAAGCAAGCAACCATGCGGGGTTCTCGATGATACCCGCATGGTTTGTAAAATGAAAAGTGATTATGTATTTTTGAATTTTTATTTTTCCGCTTGCGATAGGACGAGTTTTTCGACAACCTGAGGGCAATGCGTTTACGCATTGCCCTTTTGTTGTATGCTTTGGAGTTGTTGTTTTTGAACTGTTGCTTTGGTTTATTTTTTGTCTGAATTTCTAAACTCTTTTACTTGAAGTTCAGCGTCAGAGTCGCCTTCTATAATAAATTCCACGCTCTCGGTGACCCCGTCGTCTGTCTCGGCATCGATGTCAACGGATTCATCTTCGTCGTCATATTCCATGTCTCGGTCAATTGCCTTTAAGTATTCCGCCGCTTTTTGCGGATTGGCTTTTGAGGGGTCCAGCTTCAGATCAAACAAAATATTTGTGCCGTCAAATTCGTTGTTAGCTGAAATTTTACCTGTCTGCTCATCAAAGTTAAAGGTACGATTGTCGATAAAGGCATCTCCTACAACCCCGATATAGACTTTTCTGTCCGCAAAGTATTCAATGTTATCACATTCAATAATACGGTAAAGAACTCCGTCAATTACTTTCGAGGTTGAGCCGCCGTTCATGGTAAAAATATTATACTGCCAGGGCTTTAGTCCGTCTATCAGTGGAGTAACCAGAATGTCATCATCGTAGGTCATTGGTGTACCGTCCGTCTTTTCCACGGCGACAACCGCATAAGTCCTTTCCGGAGAAAGAGATAAGTCGGACGACTGATAATCGTTGAGATTTTCACCTGTGGTTACGCCTAAAATTGCTGATTTGTATTTGCCGTCCGTTACTGTTTCCGTCATTGCGGTGTTTCCTTTTAATTTTTGTGCCAGTTTGGTGTTATTGAGTGTGGTTGCTACTTGCTGTGCGCTGAGATATTGGCGAGCCGCGAACACTCCGGTGCAGAGCAGGCAAATGAGCGCCGCTGCCAAAACTGCTGTCGTTGTTATTTTTCGTTTTGCTGTTTTCATGTTCAAATCCTCTCTTTCAATGTCAAAAGGAGGTTCCATGTGTCTTTTTACGCTTTTTCCGTGTTCCTGCATGAGTTGTTCCAATTCGGATAAATTCACTTAAAAACCTCCTTCCAGTAATTTTTTTAGTTCTTCCATTGCAAGCTGTGTTCGGTATTTTACTGTGGACACCGGCTGCTTTAACAATTGTGCTGTTTCTTTGTATGTCATATCGTTGTAGAACCGTAAAGTTATGTATATAGAGTTTTTTGGGTTCAATCTGCAAACCGCGTCCATAATTTCTAAATCAGCGGTTGGCATATCGTAAAATGTATGTAGAGTGTCTGTCAGTTCTTCGGTATACCGTTGCTTTTTCAAAAAATCCTTGCTCTTGTTTATGACAATGCGAGTCATCCATGTTTTGAAATATTCAGGCTGTTTCAATTTGCTAAAGTTTTGATATGCGGACAAGACTGCTTCCTGTACGACATCTTTTGCATCTTCTGTATTGTGCAAATACCCTATTGCAACTAAAAACAAAGACTTTTCAATTTTTTTATATTCCTGTTCAAACAGCGCGCGCAAAGTCAAGCCTCCTTTTCGTTTTGTAAGGTCCTTACACATATTAGACGATTTTACTCGTAAGAAAGTCAACAAAGAGCAAAAATTTTTTTGATTGACAGTTTCAGAAAACAAACAAAGCGTCTCAGTTGTCCGCGTGTGGCGGGCGGTTGAGGCGCTTTATTTTTCGTTAGAAATGAGTAAAAATTATTTCTGCATTACTTTTCCAATGCTTTGATGGGTTGTGTTCGCAAGAGCTTTCGCGATTGAACGGCGAAAGTTGTTACCGTTGTCGCGACAGCTATCAAATCCGCGACAGGCTCGGCAAAGAACACGCCGAATACTTTGTCTGTAAAAAAGAGAGGAAGAATCAGCACCAGCGGAATCAGCAAAATGACTTTGCGCAGAAGTGCGAGCAGCAGAGATGTTTTCGCTTGTCCCAGCGAAATGAATGTTTGCTGGCACGCGCTCTGCGCGCCTAAAGCAAAAGCGCCGCCCATGAAAATCCGAAGCGCCCATGCCGTTTTGTCAATCAGTTCCTGATTATCGCTGAATAATGCCGCAAAGCCTTGCGGGTAGACCTGAACACCAAGGAAAAAGATTACAGACAGGCTCATGGTGGAAATAATCAGCAGTTTGAATGCCGTTCTTACTCTGTCAAGTTTCTGTGCTCCGTAATTGTAGCTGATTAAAGGCTGTGCTCCTTGTGTCAGTCCGCTTAGCGTCATCCAGAGCACCTGCATTATGCTGTTGAGGTTTGTCATTGCGCCGACGGCGATATCTCCGCCATAGCGTTGGAGTGAGGAATTCAATATAATGTTAACCAGACTTTCCGTGCTTTGCATGATGAACGGTGAGACACCTAGGGCAAGAATCGGCAACAGAATATTTGCACGGAACCGTAAATTTTTAACTCTGATTTTCAGATTGGTGCGGCTGCCGGTCAGAAATTTTAATACCCAGACCGCAGACACACATTGAGAGATGATGGTTGCCAGTGCCGCGCCGCGTACCCCCATGTGGCAAGCGAAAATAAAGATTGGGTCGAGAATAATATTCAAGACCGCGCCAATCACCACGGTTGCCATCGAAAAGGTTGAAAAGCCCTGTGTGCTGATATAGGGATTCAAGCCCAAAGCGAACTGGACAAAAATCGTTCCCGCTGTGTAGATTGTGATATAGGAATATGCGTATTCAATGGTGTCTTGGCTTGCTCCGAAGAGAAGCAGCAAGGGGCGGTTAAAAATCAAAAAGAATATGGTGAGCAGTACGGAGACAATACATAGAGAGGAAAAACTATTGCCCAAGATTTGCTCTGCCTTATCGTGCTCTTTTGCCCCCATTTTGATTGCGGCAAGTGGCGCGCCGCCCATGCCGACCAAACCGCTGAAAGCGGCAATCAACATAATAATCGGAAAGGTTACCCCTACACCGGTCAGCGCTGTAGCGCCGATTTCCGGAATATGTCCTATGTAAATTCTGTCTACAATATTGTACAGCATATTGATAAGCTGTGCCGCTATCGTAGGCAGCGCAAGGCGCAGAAGATGTTTGCCGACACTTCCTTGCCCCAAGTCATAGGCAGTTTTTTTAGTCATAAAGCGGATTTCCTCCTTGTTAATAAAAAGTAAAGCCCTCAGCATAGGAATATTCCGTATGCTGAGGGATAGCTTGTAAAAAGTTATTTAGAAATCGTAATGCTCTTGATAACGATAGGTGTAGTCGGAACTGCCTTTTCGCCCATTGAGTTGGCAGTGCGCTCTACCTTTAAAAATCCGTCTACAACTTCCATACCCTCAACAACTTTGCCGAATGCCGCATAGTCGCCGTCTAAGAAAGAAGCGTCGTCATAGCAGATAAAGAATTGGCTGCTTGCGGAATCGGGATTGGAGGAACGCGCCATAGAAATCACACCGCGCGTGTGGGAAAGGGTATTCTGTGTAAAACCGTTGGACGCAAACTCACCTTTAATTGTTTTGTCTGAGCCACCCATGCCTGTTCCCTCCGGGTCGCCGCCTTGTGCCATAAAGCCGTCTACAATGCGGTGAAAAGTTACACCGTTATAGAAGCCGCTTTCTGCCAAAGCGATGAAATTTGCTACTGTTTCGGGCGCGTATTCCGGCATCAGCTCAATTTTGAATGTGCCGCCGTTTTCCATAGTTACTGTTGCAAAAGAATGTTCTGCCATGTTTTGATTCTCCTTTTCCTGATTGGATGTATTATTTTCATTTGGTGTTGTATCTTCCGGTTGTGTCGTGTTATCCGGCGTTGAAGGTGGTGAGTCAAGCTGATTCTGTGTTTCGTTATTAGTTTCTCCCGGATTATGGCTCCAAGCAGCAGGAGGTTGTGTATCAACCAAACTTTGCGCATAAGTGAGCAGCGCGTTGGCGCGTACCATCAATGTTGCCGCTTCTGCGCGTGTAGCATAGCTGTCAGCGTTAAAGTTGTTGTTTTCGTCTCCCTGAAACAGAGCTAAATCCGGATAGGTGACATTGGCAAGACTGTTGAGAATGCTTTGCGGATAGGTATTGATAATCTGCTCTTTGTCATTGAAGAAAAATTCTATGGTATCGTCTGTAATCAGATAATTATCCACGCCCTGCCAAACCAGATACGCCATTTCCCACCGCTCAATCGGGAGGTCGGCGGTTTCGTTGTCCAGTACGCCGGGGTGCACGCTCGTTCCGTTCGCGGAAGAAATGATTTCCTCCGTATCGGGCTTGAGATAATTGGAAAGCGCGTAATTATAATATGGCGCAACCCAGTGCTCTATTCCGGCAGTATTGCTCATATCGATATTTTTCTCCATACAAGCGGAGAGAATTTTTAAAAATTCTGCGCGGGTAATGGAGTCCTCCGGACGAAAGGTTCCGTCACCGTCGCCGTTAATCAGTCCGCTTTCAGCAGCGGATGTGATATATTTTTCTGCCCAATGATTTTCAGTATCGTTAAACATTGCTGCGCTTACCGGCAGAGTGAGCGCAAGGCTCAATGCCGCCGCAGTAAATAAAGAAGCCATTTTTTTCATAATTATAACCATTCCTTTCTGTGCCTCCAAGGCGCGAAATAATTAAATGAAGATGTCTCCCGTATAAAATTGCTTAGATTTTCGATTGCAGGCGTGCGCTGTGTAGAGGTTATACGCAAACCATGCCCCAAACGGAAAGACGGATGATTTTATTCAGACAATAATGTTACTTTTTCCATTACAATGGGGGTAACGGGGGTGGCGAGTTCACCCATGGAATTGGGGGTGCGTTCCGCCTGCAAAAATCCGTCCACAACCTCCATGCCTTCTATCACCTTGCCGAATGCCGCGTAACTGCCGTCTAAAAATTTGCAATCGTCCGAATAGCAGATAAAGAACTGGCTGCTTGCGGAATCGGGATTGCTGGAACGCGCCATGGATATTACGCCGCGGGTATGGGAAAGGGTGTTTTGCTTAAATCCGTTGGAAGAAAATTCACCTTTTACGGTTTTCTTTGAGCCGCCTGTGCCGTCACCTTTCGGGTCGCCGCCCTGCGCCATAAAATCTTCCACCACGCGATGGAATGTCAAACCGTCATAAAAGCCGTCCGCAACGAGATTTTTGAAATTCTCTACGGTTGCAGGTGCGTATTCGGGATACAATTCTATGACAAACGTTCCGCCGCCCTGCATTTCTACCTGTACCTTATCGTGTTTTGCCTCTGTGCCCGAATTTCCGCAAGCGGTCAGGGCGGTGAGCATTGCCAGTGCAAGCATGACGCTTGCCATTCCGGTTAAAAATTTCTTCATGGTATTCCTCCTGTATTTTTCGTGAAATCGTATGTCTTTTATTTTATCACAACTTGCTTTTTTGTCAATACTTTTCGGACGGTAATTGTATGCGGATAAATTGTGCTTTTGCGGTACATACTGGAATATGGGCATTTCGTAATATCTGTCGAAAAATAATTTACATTTTATTCATATTTATTGGTAAATTTCTCTTGTAATTTCGGACGGATTGTGGTATTATAGTTCATTATATTGCGTTTACAATCTATTGCGATAATTAAGTATTAACCTGTGACAGACAGAGGAGATTAGGAGGCGGCAGGGTGAAACGGTATTTAAAAGGATTGAGCTTTTACATCATATTATTTTTGATTATTCTTGTGATATTTGTGATGACTTCTATGCCAAAGAATGAATCAAGAATGGTATACTCGGACTTGGTTACAAAAATTCAGCTCGGACAGGTGAAGGAACTGGAAATCGTCAGCAATGTTGCGACCGCAACGCTTGCGGACGGTTCTAAGGTTGCGGTGGAGATTCCCAGCTATGCTATGCTGAATGAGAATGTAGGACCTTCCATGATGAAGCAGATTGAGGAAGGAAAATTGAAAGTCAGCACACCGCTGCCTTACACGCCCCCATGGTGGCTGAGTATTTTGCCAACGCTGGGACTTGTTGTGATACTCATTGTATTTTGGGTATTCTTTATGCAGCAATCTCAAGGCGGTGGCGGCGGTCGAGGCGTGATGGCGTTCGGCAAAAGCAAAGCGAAGATGAGCATTGATGAAAAGAACCGCAAGACTTTTAATGACGTTGCGGGCGCAGATGAGGAAAAGGAAGAATTAAAAGAGATTGTGGACTTTCTCCGTATGCCGGAGCGGTTTCGTTCTCTCGGCGCACGGATACCTAAGGGCGTTTTGCTCGTAGGCCCTCCGGGAACGGGTAAAACCTTGCTCGCCAAAGCGGTTGCGGGCGAAGCGGGCGTTCCGTTCTTCTCCATTTCCGGTTCTGACTTTGTGGAGATGTTTGTGGGTGTGGGCGCGTCGCGTGTACGTGATTTGTTTGACCAGGCGAAGAAGAATTCGCCTTGTATTATATTTATTGATGAGATTGACGCGGTTGGGCGGCACAGAGGTGCAGGGCTCGGCGGCGGTCATGATGAACGCGAGCAGACATTGAATCAGTTGCTGGTGGAGATGGACGGTTTTGGTGTCAATGAAGGAATCATTATTATTGCGGCGACCAACCGCCCGGATATCCTTGACCCGGCATTGCTTCGCCCCGGACGGTTTGACCGTCAGGTAGTTGTTGACGCGCCGGATGTCACCGGACGTGAAGCGATTCTTTTGGTGCATTCCAAGAATAAGCCGCTGGCAGATGATGTAAACCTTGGTGTTCTCGCAAAGACAACGATTGGGTTTACCGGCGCGGATTTGGAGAATTTGATGAACGAGGCTGCGCTGCGCGCGGCGCGGAACAATCAGAAATTGATTACCATGACGGATTTGGAAGAATCTATCATGAAAGTGATTGCGGGACCTGAGAAGAAGTCCCGTGCTGTGACGGAAAAAGAGAAAAAGCTGACTGCTTACCATGAGGCGGGGCACGCGGTCGTTTCCAAAATGTTGCCTACGCAGGACAGGGTGCATCAGGTTTCCATTATCCCGCGTGGACGCGCAGGCGGATATACGCTTTCCTTACCGAAGGATGATACTTTCTTTAGTTCCAAAACGGAAATGCTGGAGGAGATTGTTTCTCTGCTTGGCGGTCGTGTAGCGGAGCAGTTGGTATTGGACGACATCAGCACGGGTGCGTCTAATGATATTGAACGCGCAACCAAGATTGCAAAATCTATGATTACCAAATACGGCATGAGTGAGACCTTAGGGGCAAGAACCTTTGGCGACGCGAATAATGAGGTGTTTATCGGGCGCGATTTTGGACAGACTCAGGATTACAGTGAGGATGTCGCGGCGCAGATTGACCGTGAGATTAAGTCCATTATTGATAGTTGCTATCAGCGCTGTGTGGATATTTTGAACGCGAATATGGATAAGCTGACCGCGGTAGCGGAACTGCTGCTTAAAAACGAAAAAATTGACGCGGACGAATTTTCCGCACTGTTTGGGGAACAGCCCAAAACGCAGGAGAGCGGCAATTCCGATAATGCAACAGTGATTAAGCTGAACGAGGAGAACGTGGCGGAACAAGCGCAGAATGTGCAGGAAAATCCGCCGGAAACAAAACAAGAGTAACTGATAAAAAATCCTGCCGCTTAACGGCGGGATTTTTGTTATAGAAGGTGATGAACATATGAGGAATAAAACAATAGAAGTACAATGCCCTGCAAAAATTAATCTCGCTTTGGACGTACTGCGCAGGCGTGAGGACGGCTATCACGAGGTTTGTATGGTGATGCAGGAAATTGGTTTATACGATACCTTAACCATTTGCTTAGAGGGTGAGAATGTCACGCTGACTTCTGATTGCGCCGAACTTTCTGTCGGAGAGGACAATCTGATTGTCCGTGCGGCAAATTTGTTCTTTCAAACAGCAGGACTGTCTGCACGAGCGAAAATCCATTTGCAAAAGCGCATTCCTATCGGTGCGGGACTTGCGGGAGGCAGCACAGACGCGGCGGGAACGTTGCTGGGATTGAATGAATTGCATGACGGACTATTTTCACTGGAAAAACTGATGGAACTCGGCGGCAGACTGGGGGCAGACGTACCGTTCTGTCTGATGAAAGGCTGCGCGTTAGCGGAGGGAATCGGAACGGATTTAACGCCCTTGCCCTTGCCGCCTGCCTATATCTTAGTGTTGGCAAAGCCGCCCTTTTCGGTTTCTACAGCGGCAGTTTACGGCGGCTTGCGGTTGAATGAGAAAACAAAGCACCCGAATATGCCGAAAGTGATTGAGGGATTGCATCAGGGCGATTGGGAAATGATTATCGCCAATGCAGGAAATGTTTTAGAGGAAGTGACAGCCTCCATACACCCGCAGATTCAGGATTTTGAAGAAATATTGAGGGCGGAGGGGGCGAATTATGCGTGCATGAGCGGCAGCGGGCCGAGTGTGTTTGGAGTTTTCTTTGACAGAGACAAAGCTGAGCGCGCGGCGAAACAGTTGTTAACGTATACGGAGGAGGTTTTTGTGCTATGACAGAAGAATACAAAATGAAGCAGGAACGCCTTCAAATCCGCTTGCGGCAGGACGGGCTGGACGGTGCGCTGATTACCTCAAATGTCAATTTGTATTATTTTACCGGAAGGATTGTCAACGGATATTTATATTTGCCTGCGGAGGGACAGCCGACTCTGTTTGTCAAAGCGCCGCTTGGGATAGAGGGTGAAGAGGTTGTTTATATCACCAATCCCAAAAAGTTGCCGAAAGCAATGGAGGAAAAGGGGCTGTCTTTGCCAAAGCGGTTATTGTTGGAGGACGGTGATATTACAGCCAACGAATATTTGCGTCTGCAAGCACTCTTTGAGGGGAGCGAAGCGGTAGGCGGCAGTCAGACAATCCGTGAACTGCGCAGTATCAAAACATTGCAGGAGATAGAATGGTTTCGGCAAACGGCGCAGGTTCATGCGCAGGCGTATCAGAAGATACCGGAAATATACCAAAAAGGAATGACTGACAGAGAATTTTCCTGCGCGGTGGAGTATGAATTGCGTAAATTGGGACATCTGGGTTTGTTCCGTACATACGGATTTCGTATGGAGGCGTTTATGGGCAGCGTTTTGGCAGGAGAGAACGCAAACGAGCCATCGCCCTTTGATTTTGCACTGGGAGGCAAAGGAGAAAATCCGTCCCTGCCGGTTGGTTCCTGCGGAAAGTCTATGCAGGACGGAACAACGGTCATGGTCGACCTGTCCAACAATTTATTCGGATATATTACAGATATGAGCCGTACCTTTGCAATAGGAGAATTGCCCGACGAGGCGTATCGGGCGCATGAGGTTTCTTTGAAAATCCAGGAGGAAATCGTACAAGCCGGAACTGTCGGTACGGCGTGTTCGGAGTTGTACGCGCTTGCGGTGCGTATCGCGCAGGAGAGCGGATTTGGAGATTGTTTTATGGGTCAGAAACAGCAGGCAAAGTTTGTGGGGCATGGTATCGGTATTGAAATCAACGAGTTACCTGTTCTCGCTCCGCGGATGATAACACCCTTGCAGGAAAACATGGTGATTGCGCTGGAACCAAAGTTCGTCATAGCGGGAGTGGGAGCGGTAGGGACGGAAAATTCTTATGTCATGACCGCGAATGGGTTAGAAAAAATTACGCATTTTGAGGAAAAAATTGTACGGCTTGGTTGAGTTTTCGGACAAAAACACTTGTAATGTGAGTTTTATTGTGATAAAATAAACATATATTGTTGTTTTTAGCAGTGTTTTCTGCGGCAGAGGCAGAATGAAAATAGTCAGTTTTGGAGGTTCATATGAAAGAACAGTTACAGCAAATCAAGGAGAGAGCGGCACAGCAGTTGTCCTCGGTCAGCAGTTTGGAACAGATTGAGGAATTCCGCGTGCAGTATCTCGGCAAAAAGGGTGAACTTACTGCGATTATGAAAGGTATGGGCAAGCTTTCGGCAGAGGAGCGTCCCGTTATGGGACAACTTGCCAATGAGGTGCGCACCTTTTTGGAGGAGCAGGTGGAAAGCCGCAAGACCGCGTTGGAAGCTCAGGCGGAAAACGATAAGATTTTAAAAGAGACCATTGATGTCACCATGCCGGGTACACGGCAGCTAAAAGGAAAAAAACATCCTTTGACAGCCGTTTTAGATGATTTAAAGGATATTTTTATCGGCATGGGTTTTTCTATTGCGGAGGGACCTGAGGTAGAATTGGACTATTATAACTTTGAGGCGCTTAATTTGCCCCCGGATCATCCCGCCCGCGATACACAGGATACGTTTTATATTGACGGAGATGTTTTGCTGCGTACGCAGACCTCTTCCGTACAGATTCGCGTGATGGAACAGCAGAAACCGCCGATACGGATTATCGCGCCGGGCAGAGTTTACCGCAGCGACGCGGTGGATGCGACACATTCTCCGGTGTTTCATCAGTTAGAAGGCTTGGTAGTAGACAAAAATATTACCATGGCAGACTTAAAAGGAACGCTTGAAACCTTTGTACACCAGCTGTACGGGGAGGATGTCCGTCTGCGTTTCCGTCCGCACCACTTCCCGTTTACTGAGCCGAGTGCGGAAGTTGATATTTCCTGCTTTAACTGCGGCGGCAAGGGGTGTAATGTCTGCAAGGGCGAGGGCTGGATTGAAATTCTCGGCTGCGGAATGGTACATCCCAAGGTACTCAGTATTTGTGATATTGACCCGGAGGAATATTCAGGGTTTGCGTTTGGTATTGGTTTGGAGCGTGTTGCCATGTTCCGTTACGGTATCAGCGATATGCGGCTGTTTTATGAAAACGATATTCGGTTCCTGAATCAATTTTAAAACCGAACGAAGCATTTGGATAGGGTGTACTGTACAAGGAGGTCTTTATAAATGAAATTGCCGATGTCTTGGCTGAAAGATTATATGAATATTGACGGGATTGAGCCGGCGGATTATATTCACCGCATGACAATGTCCGGTTCTAAAGTGGAAGGAATCGAAAATCCCGGCGCTGAAATAAAAAATGTAGTTGTGGGTAAAATAGAAAAGATAGAAAAACATCCCGACGCTGACAAACTGGTGGTTTGCCAGGTCAATGTCGGAGACGAGACGGTGCAGATTGTTACCGGCGCGCCGAATGTGTTTGAAGGCGCGGTGATTCCTGTGGCAAAGCATAAGTCGCATCTGCCCGGCGGTGTGAAGATTACCAAAGGGAAATTGCGCGGCGTGGAGAGCTGCGGTATGATGTGTTCCACAGACGAACTCGGCATTTCGCAGGAGCGCGCAACGGGAATTTTGATTTTGCCGGAGGATACGGAAATCGGCGCGGATATTTGTGATGTTTTGGGATTGAACGAAAATATTGTAGAGTTTGAAATCACTTCTAATCGTCCCGATTGCATGAGTATCATCGGTCTCGCGCGCGAATCCGCTGTGACCTATGACCGCCCGTTTCAAATTCCGCAGGCGGTTTATCATGCCGCGGCTGAAAAAACGGAGGATACAGCGTCGGTTACTGTGACGGATGCGGAACTGTGTCCGCGCTACATTGCGCACACCGTGAAAAACGTAAAAATCGGTCCGTCGCCCGAATGGATGCAAAAACGCCTGCAAGCGTGCGGCATTCGCGCGATTAACAATGTGGTGGATATCACCAATTATATTATGTTGGAATACGGTCAGCCGATGCATGCGTATGATTTAGACCATGTGGTAGGCAAGCATATTACCGTGCGCCGCGCGAAAGACGGCGAATTACTGGAGACTTTGGACAGCCAGCCCAGAGAGTTGGACAGCAGTATGATTGTCATTGCGGACGATGAACGTGCGATTGGTGTTGCGGGTGTAATGGGCGGCGCAAATTCCGAGGTGACGGACGCGACCACTACTGTTTTGTTTGAGGCGGCAAATTTCCATCCTGCGATGATTCGCCGTGCGGCAAAAAAGCTGGGAATGCGCACCGATGCCTCCGCCTTGTTTGAAAAAGGTTTGGATAGTGAAAACGCAATCCTTGCCATGGAACGGGCATGCCAGTTGATGGAGGAATTGGGCGCAGGTGAACCGCTCAGCGGATGTGTTGATGTGTACGGTTATCGGAAACCGGTTGTGCAGCTTCCGTTTGAGGGAGAGAAGATGCGTACTTTCCTCGGAATGGATATTTCGGACGCAGAGATGCAGAATATCTTAGAGCGGCTTGGATTCCGTGTGGAGGGCGGTAGCGTTTACGCGCCGAGTTTCCGCAGTGATATTGAATGCCGCGCTGATATTGCGGAGGAAGTGGCTCGTATCTATGGATACGATAATATTCCGACCACACTGATGAACAGTGAGGTCGTTGTCGGCGGAAAAACAGCGGAGCAGAAGTTGGAAGATGCGGCAAAGAACGCTATGACGGCAGCAGGGTTTTACGAGATGACAACGTATTCGTTCATTGACCCGAAAGAATGTGTGCTGTCCGGTATCTCGGAGGAGGATGAGCGGTTTAACTTCGTTCGGATTCAAAATCCTTTGGGTGAAGAAAACAGTGTTATGCGTACCGTGATGCTGCCGAGCGCGTTGGAGATTTTGTCTATCAATTACCGTCGCCGCAACGCGAGCGCCGCGTTGTTTGAACTGGATTTTGTTTATACACCTGTTGCGGGCGAAAAACTGCCCAGAGAACATAAAGTACTTTCTGTCGGAATGTACGGCAACGGTGATTTTTACGCATTGAAAGGAGCGATAGAATCTGTTGCGGAGACTATCGGATTGCCAAAACTTAAACTCGTGGCGGAGACGGAGGATGCTTCTTTCCACCCCGGACGCTGCGCAAAGGTATATGCGGACGGCGTTCTGCTCGGCGTTATGGGGCAGATTCATCCCAAGGTTGCACGCAATTATAAGATTCAGACAGAAGTATATGCGGCGGAACTTGATTTTGAGGCGATGGTTCAGTTGGCTTGTACCGAAAAGAGTTATACTGCTTTGCCGAAGTTCCCGGCAGTTACACGCGATATTGCCATGGTGGTGAACGAGGAGATACCGGTCGGCGATGTAGAAGATATTTTTGATAAGCATACTGCCGGTATTATTGAAAGCTATAGTTTGTTTGATGTTTACAGAGGTGCGCAGGTCGGCAGTGATAAAAAGAGTGTAGCGTATTCTTTGACATTCCGCGCGGCTGACCACACATTAACAGATGACGAAGTGGGCGAAGTGATGTCCGCTATTTTGGAAGATTTGAAAGAGAAATTGGGCGCTGATTTGAGATAAGCCTAAATTTACACAATTTCAGAACAGGAGGGGGAAACATGGACAATAATAACATGAACACCGTTAAGTTCCAGGTAGAAACCGACAAGCCGCTGCAGCCGAGAGAAATTATCCTTACCGTGCATAACGCTTTGGTGGAGAAAGGCTACAACCCCATCAATCAGCTGGTAGGATATATCCTTTCGGGAGATCCTTCCTATATTACTGCGCACAATAACGCGCGCAGCCTGATTCGGAAGTTGGAGCGGGATGAGATTCTGGAAGAGCTTGTGAAGTATTACGTTAATGTAGAAAACAAAGAATAAAAACGAAAAAGCGGCGTATTACTCGCCGCTTTTTGTATCAGTTACATAGGGGGGAAATGAATGGCGGAACTATTTATATGCAAGATAGCTTCTCCTCAAGAAATGGAAATAAAATGGGAGTATGAGATTGCTCAAAGAGAAAAAGACAAAGAGAGTTGGATCGTTTGGAAGAAACAGAGCATAGAAAATTATAAGCAGGGTTATACCATTCCTTACTATGGGATACTTGAGGGAATCATCATTTGCGAAGCAACTGCGATGGTTCACCCCAAGGTTGTACAAAACAATACCGGCTTAGTTGACAGTCATACAGCTTATCTATCTGCTTTCCGAACGATTGATAAGTTTCAGGGAAAAGGTTATTTTTCAAAGTTATTTCATGTTATGATTGATGATCTGCGGCAAAAAGGATTTACAAAAGTTACTCTTGGCGTAGAACCTGCTGAAGAGAAAAACAAAGAGATATATGCCCACTATGGTTTTACCGAATATATTAAATCCGGTAAGGAATATTATCCGGACGGAACGGTAATCGATGTGGAATATTACGGGAAAACAATTGGATGATAAAATCAAATTCCAGTCTGTTGGCAGCTTGACAAAGGGAGGAAATTTTCAGGCGCTTATCAATACGAAAGGCAAAAGGGAAGTAAGTTATGCAAATCGGAAATTTAAAGCTTGAAAACAACATTTTACTCGCACCGATGGCGGGAGTAACCGACCGCGCGTTTCGGCGGATTACCAAGCCGTTTGGACCTGCGCTTATGTATACGGAAATGGTGTCGGGAAAGGCTCTGCATTATAAAAATCAGCGCACCGAGATACTGCTTGCGACCGAACCGGAGGAACAGCCTGTAGCGGCGCAGATTTTCGGACACGAGCCGGAGATTATGGCAGAGATTGCCGCGCTGTCACATTTGGAAGATGTGAAGTTGGTGGATATCAATATGGGGTGTCCCGCTCCTAAAATTGTGAACAACGGAGACGGTTCCGCATTGATGAAGTCGCCTGAATTGGCGGGAGAAATTATTCGTCGGGTGTGCGAAAGCGCAAAAGTGCCCGTTACGGTAAAAATCCGCAAGGGTTGGAACGATAATTCGATCAATGCTGTTGAAATGGCGAAAATTGCGGAGCAGAACGGCGCGGCGGCAATTACCGTTCACGGGCGGACGCGGGAACAGTTTTACAGCGGCGAGGCGGATTGGGAGATTATTCGCAGGGTAAAAGCGGCGGTATCGATTCCGGTGATTGGCAACGGCGATGTTACGGATGGAAAATCTGCTTATCAAATGTTGAAAGAAACAGGCTGTGACGGAATCATGGTCGGACGCGCCGCACAGGGGAATCCGTGGATTTTTGCGCAGATTAACCATTATTTGCGGACGGGCGAGGAATTGCCTCCGCCAGATTTGGAGGAACGGGTTGCGGTTGCGCGGCGGCATTTTCGTTTGCTTACGGAATATAAAGGGGAGCATCGTGGTGTTTTAGAGGGGCGTAAGCATATGGCATGGTATTTCAAAGGAGTATGCGGCGGCGCTCGTTTGCGCGAACGAGTCAATCAGGCGCAGTCAGCGGCGGAAATGGAAAGTATTTTGGACTGGATTTTGGAAAACCGCGAAATTCAGACAAATCAATAATATAAAACGAAGAACAGCGTGGCTGCCGCCGCGCTGTTCTTCGTTTATGCGATGGCAACAAACTTTTTTCAAAAAAGGTCTTGACAAATCGATATTACAAGTGTAATATATAGTTGTACTACATATGTAATATTATAAAACGGAGGTTTGCAAATCTATGAAAAAGACAAATGAAATCAGCGGCGCAGAGCTTGAAGTGATGCAGATATTATGGAAAAATAATCGTCCCATGAGAGTGCAGGAGGTGTGTGACGAACTGGAGGAAGGAAAATGGGAATACAGAACTGTCGCTACCCTGCTTATTCGTATGCGGGACAAAGGCGCGGTGGCGTGTGAGAAACAGGATAAAGTGAATTATTATATGCCTTTGCTCGATAAGGACAGTTACACAAAATCGCAGACAAAAAGTTTTGTACAAAAGTTGTATAACGGTTCTGTCAAAGACCTTGCCGTCTCTCTTTTCAAGAGCGAGGATATGACAAAAGAGGATATAGAGGAAATTCGCAAGATGTTTGATTTGTAAGGAGGACTGCATTATGTTGATTGCGATATTCAAAAACGTATTGCTCCTGTCGGTGGTTGGTGGTATTTTCGGATTGTTTTTGATATGCGTCAAGCCAATTACAAGAAAGCTGTTTAGCCCAAATTGGCAGTATTATATCTGGTTGGCTGTTTTGCTTGTTATGATATTGCCGGTACGATTCAATTTGCCGCAGAAGGCGCCCGACATTCAGCCAATTACGCAAACGCAAAATGTTGTGGTGAATACGGAACCCGAAACGGCAAATGAGAAAACAGATGCAGTAGTTTCGCAGAATATGCCTGAAGTATCCATGCCCCAAATAACGCTGCCGAAAAATATAATGTGGTATTTCAGTCTTATATGGTGCGCGGGCGTCATTATTCTGTTGCTTGTGAAAGTAACTAAATATCTGATATTTTTAAGTGCCATACATAAACATTCAGTCGCGGACAATACTGTTTTGTCTGCTTCAAACAGACTTCGGGTACGGAGAACGCAGTTGCTTGACGCGCCGCTGATTATCGGACTGATAAAGCCTGTTTTGTATCTGCCTGATATGGAATTGTCGGAAAATAACTTAAATTATATTTTACTGCATGAGCTTACACATTACAGGCGGCATGACTTGTTATACAAGTGGGTTGCAATGCTTGTAGAGTGTGTGCATTGGTTTAACCCGATGATATATCTTGTGTCAAAACAGATTGATGCGGACTGTGAGATTTCCTGCGATGCAGCTGTTGCAAGCAGATTGTCCGAGAGAGAGCAAAACGATTACATGAATATGATTTTGGACCTGCTTTTAAACGCAAGGAGTAATCTGCGCCCGCTCACCACGCAGATGGCAAGCAATAAAAAGACATTAAAAAGGAGATTTGAAATGATTAGAAATAAGAAAACGACAAGGAAATTCGCGTCGGTAGTGTCGGTAGTCATTGCGGCAGTAATGCTTGGCACAACTGTTTTTGCAAGCGGTGTACTGTCAGGGTTTGCGGCAGAGGACTACACGATTGAAATTACGAAGGACGGTCGGAAAATCGAACTTGCAAACAAGCCTTTTATCGAAAACGGAGAGGTGTATGTTCCGTTGAGAGAAACAATGGAAAAAGCAGGTTTTAGCCAAAATAACAGCAATATAGTATGGGATAACGGGAGAATATATATTTCTATTGCGCAAAACGGAAACGCAGGATTATACGGTATAGAAATCGGCAACACCAATATGAAATTGCGGCATATTCAACCGTCTGAAATATATGAGGCTATATTTGATACACAATCGGTCGCTCTGTCAACAGATATGAAAAATGCGCCGATTTTAAAAGGCTCCTTTACCTATATCACCATTACGGATATCAACTATATGCTGTATTCCTTTTTCAATGTACGAGATGAAAACAACCATTTATATGAGTTAGCATATACCATGTATGACAAGAGCGGGAATATCATTTATATAAATAATGAAATGGGTTTTCAAATAAAAATACCGAAAAGCTGGGCAAATAAATATCAGGTTTTGCAGTATGATAATTTTGTAAGCTTTGTTCAGTCAGCTACCTATAACAAATACGGCGAAGGAACCGGTACTTTGTGTCGGATTGAAAGGATAAACCCGCAAGACGCGGAGGAAGTGTTAGCGATGATTGGGGGCAAATTGTTATACACTGACGAGGATTATGCGTATATTTTTGAAGTTCCTACAGATGTGCAATATCCGATATGGACAGACCGCGATGAGGAGGATGTTGCTATTGCGGCAGAGTATCAGGATATGTTTGATAAAATTTCAGTTATTACGAGCAGTTTTGAAATCATACCCGCAAGCGGCGATAGTATCAGAACAGGAATTGTAATGGTCAATTCCGACGGCACGATATATAAAAGCCTGCAAATAAAAAGTCAAT